>Ga0302116_1000141_pt1 | contig 39816 bp, 26 predicted proteins | sample AG5_SCM_MG_FD_203124 | JGI IMG/M metagenome (GOLD analysis project Ga0302116, IMG submission 203124) | Marine microbial communities from Western Arctic Ocean, Canada - AG5_SCM | ecosystem: Environmental > Aquatic > Marine > Oceanic | place: Canada: Western Arctic Ocean | collected 2017-10-01 | reverse complement strand
GGTACGATTTGTACGTCACGGCTAGAGATTTTCACCGCGATGACTTACCGCTCGACCAGCCGGCAAAGCTCGGGACGCTCCAGGCCAGGGCCACCAAGCTGCTCGTCTCCACCCCGGACGAGACCGCATCGCTCGTGTCGCTCGTGCCGAGCGCCGGGTCGCTCGTACCGGCGTTCTCGTCGGAACTGTCGTCGTACCGGCTGCTCGTTCCCGGGAGCGCCACCGCGGCGGCGACGGTGAGCTTCACGGCGACGAGCGCGGATCCCCGGTGGGAAGTCCTCGCCAACGGCACCGAACTGAAGTCCGGGACCAGCACCCGCGTATTCTCCGTCGGGGAGATTGCCGATTCGGTCAAGTTCGAGGTCAAGGGGATCTCGGCGCCGTCGAGTTATTCGGTGCTCATGGTTCGAGCCAGCGCTTCAAACGCCGCAGCCGCCGCGGATGATACCCTCGCGTTCCTCGCCGTCACGTTGGACACAGGCGAACGGCTCAACTCGACGGTCATGGGCGGTAAACCGTGGCCCGAGTGCACGATGCGGTGCGCACCCGTGGGCTCACCCGACGGGTGCCGGAGTACCCGACGCGTCTGCGCGATGGATCCGCATCAAAAGATATACCGCCTCGTGGCTCCGGTTGCGGCGAAGGAGGCGACGGTGACCGTGGTGACGTCCCATGCCGGCGCGACGGTTCGTGTCTTCCTGGGTAACACCGATGCGTACGTTGGGGACCCGTTGGTGAACTCTTCATCGACGAACGATGAGATCTGGGGTTTGGCGGGGTCCGAGCCCGGTGCGTTGTCCGCCGTCGTGGACCTGGCGCGGGTCGAGTTGATTTCGCCCATGCCCGAACTCAAAGCCATCTACCTACGCGTCACCTCCGCGGACGGAAAGCGGCACACGTATTACACCCTCCAGTTCAGGCGGGAGGGACCCGGCGCGTACGAGGGGGTACAACACGAACCGAGGAGCCCGGAGAAGAATCCGGGGCCGAGGGGGTTGGCGTATTTCTCAGACCCGGAAACGGTCTCGCCGGTGGACAAAGCGGCTACGGATAACCCGCTCACGTTCTATCCGGATGAGTTATAGGAACTTAGTCTCTTCATTTAAATCATCTCTACAGCTAGTATGATGAGACCTAATATATCCGTCGTCCGATCATCTTCACCTCCTCCAGCCCCGTCGCGGCCACGTTCGATCGTACCGTCGGTTGCGGGTTCCGCGCGTCCCGGGCGCCGACCGACCGGGTGACCTCGTGACCTCGGACTCCGACCAACCGGGCCCCCGCGGACGGCGATGCGTAGGTGGAAGCGATGGCCGACCTGCGCGCGTGCGTGTCCGGGCTGGACGGCGTTCGCGGCGCGGGTTCCTCCCCGAGCACCCACGGGTGTCGCAACGCGTCCGACGGGGTGATCCGTTCGGCGACGTCCCACCGAAGGCACCTGGTCAAAAAGTCGATGAACCCGCGGTCGGTGCACCGCAGCAGCGCTCCGAGGTCCTTGCTGTTTGGCATCCGCTTCTTGCCCTTGCTGTTCGCCACGAGCTTGGGCTCACCCGAGGACTCGAAGTACTTCTTACCCCGCTCGGACCGGTCCAACAACGACCTGGGGGGCACGCCGTTGATCTCCATCACGCACGCCATCTGCTCAGCCTCGTTCTCACCCGGGAACAGCGGGTATCCCGTGTAGAGCTCGGCGAGTATGCACGCCAGGCTCCACATGTCGATGCCGCAGTCGTAGGTGGCGCCGAGGATGACCTCCGGGGCGCGGTAGAATCTGGACTGGATGTAGGTGTACACGCGCTCGTCGTCGAAGCAGCTGCTTCCAAAGTCTATCATCTTGATGGACGACTTGTTGGGCTGCCGGAGCAGGATGTTCTCGGGCTTGAGGTCGCAGTGAATCACCCGCTGGCGGCGGAGGAACTTGAGGGACACCAGGATCTGCTGCGTGAAGCGGCGGATGAGTCCCAGTGATAGGCCCCGGAAGTTATTGTTCTTGAGGAAGTCGTACAGGTTGATGGAGAGGAGCTCGAAGGTTATGCACAGGTGGTTGCGGAAGTAAAAATACTCCCGCATCTTGACCAGATTGTGCTCATCCTTGGGGTCCTTGTGCCGCAGGTGCTCCAAAACCTTGAGCTCCACCAGCGCCTGGTGGTGAAACCGCTTCTTGTTCCGAATCACCTTCACCGCCACCGTGCGCTGCGTCTTGTGGTCGTAGCAGCGCATCACCTGCCCGAAGCTCCCTTTCCCGGCTTCGTCGATGATCTCGAACCGATACGCCAAGTGGTCGCCGGTGCGCATCACGTAGTCCCCGCGGTCGTCGTCGTACCCGTGGTTATCCACCCCGCTCGCCTCCTTGCTCCGTACCTTCTTAGCGCCGATCCCGGCGAAGTACACCCGCGGGTACTCCAAGATCTCCGACCGTTCCAGCGCGGTGAGCGCGGCGCGGTGTTGCCCGAGAGCGATCTCCGGCGAGACGCATTGGACGGATCTTTCTCGTTCTCGGTCGGATACCTCTCGCCTGTCTCGGACCCGTTCGGAGGATCCCCGTTCCTCGCGGCCTCCCCTCGAGCCGTACGCCGAATCCCCGCGTTGCTCATCGGCGCTCCTTCTGCGTATGCTGCTCGACGAGTCCCCGCGGTGGTGCGACGACGTTCCGCTGTTGGGCATTATCGAGGGCAGTCCCAGCGTGGAGGCGAGCTGCTTCTGCGAGTCTCTCCGCCGCGGAGCCTCCCCAGCCGAGGACGGCGGGGGGGGTACCGCGCGACGGCGCGACGACTCGGTGCTCGCCACGAGCGTCGCGGATAGCCTCGGGGGCACGGCCGATGCGGTCGTCGACGCCGTCGAGCCGCGGTGGGACCTCTCCCCGACGTGCCCGGGGCTGCCCTCCACGCGCCGCGGGCCATTGTCGTCAATGTCGAGCTTCCGCAGCTCGGCTCGGAGCGACCCGTCGTGCCGCCTCGACGCGTAATCTGAATTCCTCATCGACGCGTCGGACCGTCTCGACATGGTGTCCTCGCGATGCCTACCGGTGCGCGATATCGTCTTCGTCGCGCGCTACCCCGTCGCCGCGACCCACTCAAGCGGCGGAAATTCGGGTCAGGTTTGCAGGAAACCGCCGTCCTAACGAACTCCAGCTTCTCTCGCCCGTGCGTTTCGTGCGGTGTTGCTTATACGGCGACGCGATGAGACGAGTTGGCGCCAAATGACCGTGACGATCCTCCCGTGAATCTATCGGGGATTTTACGGACCGAGCTCGAGGGTGCGCGCCGTCGGTTCTACGCGCCCGGCGGGCCGAAAAAATGCAAATGAGTGATGTCGTGTTCTTTCGGAGCGTTGAGCGTTTTTTACCGTGGAATCAGGGGTTAATCTGGCTTCGGCATGGCCACGTCAGCAGGACCGAAAATTCTTACCCCCGCCTTGGCTGGGTTATCAGTCACAAAATCTGTGCTTTTGCGCAATCGGGCGATCAAATCCTCGGGCGAGCCCGAAAGAGCGCCCGATTCTCAGTCTCGGAGGTGCCGGAATTGCCATTCCTCAATCCATTGCGGGTCGCACCCCCAACCAACCATGGTGAAGAGCTACGCGCAGACGATATGCCTGAAGAACGACCCACGGGGTATCGAGGAGTATAAGAGACACCACGCGGACTGCTGGCCGGAGGTGCTCGGCGCGCTGAAGGCTGTGGGGGTGCTGCGGATGAAGATATTCCTGCTCGAGACGAGGATGTTCATGTATATGGAGACTGAGGACGACTTCGACCCGGAGGTTGACTTTCCTCGTCATCTGGAGATGTCCCCGAGGTGCGTGGAGTGGGGTAAACTGATGTCGACGTTTCAAACCCCGGCGCCGGAGGCTAAGGCTGGGGAGTGGTGGGCGTACATGGAAGAGGTGTACGACTTCGAGTCGCAATGGGACGCGAAGCTCGGGCCCCGAGGCTCAATCGGCTAGATAGAAGAGAGATTGGCTAACAACTGCATGTCTACTCCGACTGACCGTCTACTGCACCCTTGACCTGCGCCAGTTCTCTCCGCAGCGACGCGATCGTCTTGTTCTTTTCACCGAGCTCCTCACGCGCGGAGGCGAGCATCTTGCCGAGCACCTCCTCCCTCGCGGCGAACCTGCTCGCATCCATCTTAACAGCCTCCAGCTCTTTACGCCGGGACTCCTCAGCCTCCGCAGCCTTGACGGACCTGAGCGACGTCTTCACCGCCTTCGTCGCCTCCTCCGCGGCGGCCCGGCGCTCTTGCTCCACGGCACGTCGTATCTCCCCACGCATCGAGCGCCTCTCGTCCTCCAGTTTGGCTCGCTCCATCTCCGCCGTCTCTTTCGTCTCCGCCTCCCATCGCCCCCGCTCGTGTTCCCACGCGCCTTCCTTCTCCCTCGACGTCCGTCGCAGCTGCTCGATCTTGCGCTGTAAGCCCTTGAGCGCGACCCTGTGCGACGCCTCCATCGCGGCGATGCGGGTGTCGATCCCGCCCTTGCCGTGCCCGTCGTTCTCCTTATATACATTCTCCTCATCCCCGGACGTGGTGCCCGGCCTCGCGCGCTTGGCGGGTCGAGGTTGCGTCTCTTGGAGCGGGCGATGCGCTTTCATCGCTAAACGCCTGCGCTCCTGCGCCACCACCGCGCGGAACTCCTCGGCGCGGGGGTGCTCCTGCTGCTCGATCCCACCGCTCGGGTTGGCGAATCCCTCCGTCAGGTCCGGGAGCGTGCATCGATGCCAACCGTGTGGGAGCTCGGTGTCGTTCAGCGCGGACCGCGCGATCCACAGCAGGTGGTCCTCGGCGAAGGGGTCTATGTCCAGAGCTATCGCGGTCTCGATGGTCCGGTCATCCAGCTCGGGTGTTCCAGGGGGCGCGTCGTGCGCCATCGTCTCTGCCGACGCTTCATTTCATTTCATCTCTCTGGTTGCCAAAAACTTCAATGGAAATCTGATGAAGTCTATGTGAAACTAGTCTGAAGACTTTGCAAATAACAAATAACTTTCCCCTCTTCGACTTTTCGTGACGCCCGGGATCGCCCGCCATTGACGAGCGCGGCACTTGGGAGAGAGTGCCGCGTGGGACGTCGCGTCGGGTCGGTCGAAGTTAAGGACCGAAGGCGTATCCCGTCACACCCGAGGTCTCCAGCGCCGAGACCCGGACCGGCCCGCGACGCACCGCCACCGGGATCCACCCTCGTCGTCACCCCGAAAAGGAAGGCACCTGGGTTGACCGCGCGGGATGGGGACCCGGTACCAGTACGACGAGGCGTACGATGAGGGGGATATATACGACGACGACGAGCCCGGGCACCATCCCGTGGACGACGACGACGACGACGACCTCGACCCGGACGCGCCGGGCCTCGACCTACGCGGCCTCGGACTCGACGACGAAGCGGGGGGCACCGGGGATCATCCGACCGACTGGGATCGCGGGCTCACGGAGGATAGGCTCGCCGAGCTGGCGGGCACCGACGACCTCGCCACGTGCTCGCACCTGGAGATCCGCGCCGACGCGACGCGCGATGACCTCAGCGGCGTCGGCCGCGCCATGCCCGCCCTCACCAAGCTCCGCCTCAGCAGCTCGGTCGTGCCAGCGGCTCGCGCGTTCGGCAGCGCGTTCCAGCGGCTCCAGGTGCTATGGATCGCCCGGAGCGGCCTGGAGGACCTCTCAGGCGTGGGCGCGCTGGTGCAACTGCGCGAGCTGTACGCGGCGTTCAACGACGTCACCGACGTGTCACCACTCGCCGAGCTGGACGAGCTGCAGGTGGTGGACCTGGAGGCTAACCGGGTATCAGACGAGGACGCGCCGGACTACCTCGGCATGTGCCCCGCGCTCAACACGCTGTCGCTGGAGGGGAACCCGATCAGCCGAAGGCGCGACTACCGGAACTTCGTGGCGCGTGCCGTCAAGGGCTTACGTACCCTGGACGACATAGACGTCACCGAGTCGGAGCGGATGTCATCGGCTGGGGATGGAATGGACGCTGCAGATGAGCTCAGTCGGAAGGGTGGGGAGACGGCGGATGCGAGTGGGAGCGCAGGCGGCGACGACGGCGTCGACGAGCTCTCCATGGTCACCGACGGGATCAAGTACGCGGCGGTCGGGATCGACGACCCGGACGCGGTGATCACCAGGGATACGGTCACCGGCGACCTGTCCATAGAGGTGGCGGAAGATCCCCTCCACGGCGACGGGGACGGGGTCCATGGCGGCACCGATTTTTTCTCGTCGAGGCCGTCGACGTCAACCTCAACCCGGCCGGGAACGTCGACGTCCACGGTAAGCCGCGGATGTCCCCCGAGGCCCGGGACGTCCGCATCGGGCGGCGGGGTGTCGAACGATTCATCCCGGCCCACGACGGCGAACTCGCTCGCGAGGTCAAACTCCTTGGGCGCGGCGCTCAGGTCCGCGAACTCGTCGCGGCCCGGGACGGCTAAGAGTGTCAACGCTTTCTCCAGGCCTGGGACGGCGGCGAGCGCGGGTTCCCGGTCGCGGCCCGGGACGGCGACGAGCTGGGGCAATCGGCCGGGTACCGCGTCGAGGCCAGGGTCGAGGGAGTGGGGAATGCAAGGAAGGCCGGGGACGTCGGGGTCCGGGGCGTCCAGGCCGGGCACCGCGATGTCCGCCGAGGGTTGGGGATTCGGCGGGGATTCTCTGCAGGATTCGCTGTTTTGGAAAAAGAATCGGGTCAAGGAGACGAGGGCGGGGCTGGCGGACAGGGGGGACTCCGCCGATGGGGGAGGGAGTAAGCTCACCATCGGCGCGGGGACGCTCGTGGGTAACCCCGCGAAGCTGCTGTCCAGGCGCAAGAAGGAGGCGCCCGTAGACGCGATCGGGATTGAAGACGATTCGGATGGCGCCGGCGAGAAGGACGATATCCTCGCGCAGCTGCGCAAGTGGAAGATCGAGATGGCGGAGTCGTTCTCGCGGTTTCAACTCGGCCGGGACATGGAGCTGGAGTTTGAGGTGCCGGAAGAGAGAGAGGCGATGCCGGCGCCGCCGCCCAGGCCGCCTCCGACGGCGCCGCCGCGGTTCACGCCGGCGCCGCCGAAGATGGTGCCGCACCCGCCGCCGCCGAGGGGCGGTCGGCCTCGACCGGGGGGGAGGAGCGTCAAGGGGGTCGAATCCAGGCCGCGTAGCGCGGTGGAAACTAGCAGCGGCGGCGTCGACCGGTTGGTCTTGGAGTAAAATTGAATTAGCTTTCGACAACGGCGACTCTCTATTACTGGCCCTGAGCCTTGGCGATGAGCGGCTCGAGCTTCTTCTTCTCCGCCAGCACCTTCAGGAAGTTGAATATGAACGGGATGTAGTTGTGCTTGCGTCGGATGTTCTCGTCCCTCCACCGCTGCGCCTTTTGCGCCTCCCGCTCGACGCCCTCCCTGGCCGCCGCCGCCTCGCCCTCGAGTCGCGCCAGCTCCGCGGACACGGCGTCCTGCCCCGAGGGCAAAGGCCCGTCGAGGTCGTCGCCGCCGTCGACGTCCATGTTTCCCGCATCGTCCGCCTTGCCCGCCAACGCGTTCGCGCACCTCTCCTTCCTCACCTCGATCTTACCCAGTCTCTCCTCGAGCGCCTGTTTGGGCGACTTGATGAGCGCCATGAGGTTGAACCGAATCTCCGAGCTGGCGTACTTTTCGATGCGACTTTGGATCACCGGGCACACCTTGCCGAGCCAGTCGTGCTCGGTGCACTCGCCGTGAGCGATTGGCCCGCGCTTCAGGCCGTCCAGCTCGTACAATTTGCCGTTGACTGGCATGTACGCGATGAAGTGAAAGACGTCGTCGGATGGCGCCTGGTCCTTGTGCTCCTCCATGATTGGTTCGGGCCTGGCGAAGGAGTTGTGGGCCTTGCGGATGGTCTCGCTGTTGCTGATGGCGAGGCCCTTGAGGTCGGCGTCGAAATCCTCGGTGAACGTCTTCATGTTGCCCAGCTCCTCGCCGAGCGTGACGGTTGAAGGGCAGTTCATCAGGATCGAGAGGATGGCTTGCGTGGCGCACGCGTTCGTGATCACCTGGCTGGCGAAGAAGACCCCGCTGGCGTTCGCGTCGGTCTCCACGGGCGCGCTCGGCGCCTCGCCGCTGCGGTACTTGAACAGGAAGATGAGTCCGTACACGGGCCTGCGGTGATGGGCGCATGGGGGTTGGTTAAGGGGACGGGAGTCGAGGACGGCTGGTCCGAGATCTGGGAAAAAGTACATACGGGCACTCACGCCATCGCCTTCAGCGAGTCCTCATCGAGGCTGTAGAGCTCTTCAACCTGGACGCCCTTCACGCCCATCTCCTGGATGAGCTCCGTGAAGACCCCGGGGTCACTCTCTATGGTCGTCCACTCCATCTTAACGAGCGAATGCGCGGCTACGTATGCGCGAAGAGCGCCGGGTTCGCGAAGTTTGAAATGACGTCCCCGTGCTTGGCCAAACTTTGCCAAAAAAAAGTCCCGATTGCATCCTATCCACTCAGTTTCCAGGGCACTTCGCACAGAACGAGGCACGCGTTGAGCCTGAAACGGGATCGATGTCGGCCACACACATCCACGCGACAGTGCGCGCGACCCAGGCGACGCGTCCGCGGGCCCAGTCTCGCGGCGTGAGCTCGGGACAGCCCTCTCGCGCGGTGGTAGCCAAAACCTCGGCGCGATGCGGGCTCTCGAGCCGTCGCGCTCTCCGGGGCGACGCCGTGAGTATCCGTGGAGGCTCCGACGCGATCCACGTGAGTCGCTCGGCATCTAGGAAGTCCGCGGTCGTCATCGCCGCCGCGGGCGGCGCGTCCCAGCCCGCGGCCGCGAAGGGAAGGATGTGCGTAGCAATCTCGGGAGCGAGCGGCTTCGTCGGGAGCAGGCTGGTCGCCAAGCTCCTCGCCGGCGGTCACGAGGTCAGGGTGCTCACCCGCGACGTCAACGCCGCGCGCATGGCCCTGCGCGGCTCCATGACCGGCGGCAACGTCACCTTCGTCTCCCCGGAGAAGTGGGCGGCCGCCATCCCGGGCTGCACCGGGGTGGTCAACCTGGCGGGGGAGCCGATTAGCACCCGGTGGAACCCCGCGATCAAGGCGGAGATCATGGCGAGCAGGATCAAGGCCACCAAGCGCATCGCCGACGCCATCGCCGCGTGCGAGCCCGACGAACGCCCGAGCGTCCTCGTCAACGCGTCCGCCATCGGGTTCTACGGCACCAGCGAGACCCGAATCTTCTCCGAGGACGCACCCGCGGGCGGCGACTACCTGTCCAAGGTGTGCCAGGCGTGGGAGAACACCGCGGAGGAGGTGGAGAAGACGTGCGACGGGTCCACGCGGGTCGTGCTGCTGCGTTTAGGGATTGTGCTGGACCGGGATGGCGGCGCGCTCGGGAAGATGTTGCCGACGTTTCAGATCTTCGCCGGCGGGCCGATGGGCGACGGTGCGCAGTGGTTCTCGTGGGTGCACCGGGAGGACGCGGTGGGGATCGTGGTGGAGTCGCTGACGAACGGTGAGATGAGGGGCCCGGTGAACGTGACCGCGCCAAACCCGGTGCGGATGGGGGAGATGTGCGACGCGCTGGGGCGGACGCTGGGGCGCCCGTCGTGGCTGCCGGTGCCCGACTTTGCCATCCAGGCGCTGCTCGGAGAGGGCGCTACGGTGGTGCTCCAAGGGCAGAAGGTGGCGCCGAGCGCGGCGCTCAAGGCGGGGTACAAGTTCAAGTACGAGACGATAGACGAGGCGTTTCAGAACATCCTTAGGTAACGGTGGATGAATCAACTCGGTATTCAAAAAAAATGTTCGTCTCGTGTGAGAGCCAACTGCGAGTTGGCTCGGCGCTCGGCGACGCCCTTTCGCGTTCGTCGTCAACGATTTGGTTGGCGATCTCCGACATCTGGAGCGCCATCTAGTCATGTGCCCACTATTTCGGGCATCGCGGTCAACCCCGACCAGTGCTCCTCGAGGGACTGGACGACCTCGGGTGGGATCTGCGTGAACACCTCGTAAGCGGCGGGTTCGTCCCCGACGCCGCCGGGTAAGTCCTCCGCCTCCGGCAGCGGGTCCAACGAGTCGGACCTGAAGCGCACGCCCCCCTCCTGCGGTGCGACCACGCCGCCGCCGCACAGGGACTGGTACTCCCCTTGGCTGAAGATCGAGATCCCCGACACGGTCCTGGTGAACTGCGCCTCCCGCCGCTTCTCCCGCTCCAGCCTCTCCGCCTCCCGTCTCGCCTCCTCGACGTCGTCCTGGTACGTCTTGAACTCCCTCCGCTCCAACACGTCCATCGCCCGCCCCGCCCTCTCCACCAGCCGCGCCAGGTGCCACAGACTGCGCCGGGCGATCCCGATGTTCTGTTCGTGCCTGTGCTTCTCCATCGACGCCGGCGTCAAGGGACCCCATACGCTACCAGCGCAGAACCTGACGTAGTCCACTACGTTGGCGTCCATGTCCCGTCGAAGCGTCTCCATGTCGATCGAATCCGCGGCGCGGTCAGCCTGCGACGATCCCCGCGCCCGGAGCCTCGCGGTGAGACGCTCGTGGTAGAGGGTCACCAGCGCGTCCTCCATCTCGGACGCTTCCCTCGAGAGCGAGGTGGCGATGAAAAACGCGAGATCCGCCGCCGCGCACCCGGGCCCGGCCCACTGCCAGTCAAAGACGATGGGCACGAGCGCGCCGGACACCGCGTTGGGCATGATGATGTTCGCAGCCTTGAGGTCGCCGTGGAGGAGGGTGTTGGTCCTGGCGTGCGCGCACCGGGCGATATCACCGGCTCGGCGTTGGAGCCTCTCGCCCAAGTCGCGTCGTCGCTCGAGCTCCGGGACGCCGGGGAAGGAGCCGACGAGCCTGGCCCACTCGCGTTCGATGTGGCCCACTTCGTGTTCGCGCTTCTCGAGGGTCCAGTGCCCGCCTCGGCCCCACAGGGCGTCGTAAGGGAGGACGGGGGAGTCGGGGAGTCCGAGCCAGTGCCTGGCGTGAAAAGCCGCGAGCCACTCCACGGTGGCTTCAGCCTCCGCGGGGGTCATCCCCATCTTGTCGTTGAGCTCGCCGTAGTCGCCCTGGACGGAGACCTGCCTGGCGATGGGCTCGAGCGGTGGGGTGTCCTCGATCTCGAGACCGGGAATGGCGTCGCTGTTGATAGCGCGGTGCGCGTGCGGGGAGGAAGGCGCGGGGCCAAACTCTTTTCCCTTTCCGCCCCGCTTGCCCATCGCGTCAGCCATGACGAGCGTGAAGACGTCGCTCGTCTCGTCCCCTTCGACGAGGTGCGCGGTGGGAACGGCCCATCCGTCCGCGCCGGTCTCCATCTGCGCCATGCCCCATCCGTTGATGGGGTCGAACGCCCGGGTGACGACCTCGTTCCGTCCCCCTCTCGACGCCCTCGACGCGGCGACGACGTCGCGGTAGAAGGCGCACTCCTTCGCGAAGGATTCGCGCGTGCGCTCGCGCGCGGTGCCGTCGTTCTTGAAGTCCCAGTTGTTGAGGTCGACGTGCTTGATGACGAGGTGGGTATCGTACGCGTGCGGCGCCTCCTCGTCCGTGGGCGGGGCCTCGATGGTGCGCACCGCCACCGGCACCACGATGACTCCACCCTTCCTCTGGACCACGATCGCCTCCTCGTAAATCCGATAGCATTTTGTGGGGAGGCCGGCGCGGACCAGCGCGTCGTGCACGAGGTCATCCAGGTCATCCGGCAGCAGATCCTCGTTGGGAGGGCCCATCGTTCCGTTCGATACTGTGAACGATACGAGCGCGTGCGAGCGAGCGCGTGGGCTGTGGAGAGGCGGCTGCTCGTCTGCTGACTCAAAACGCGTAAACTCTGGCGTCGCGTCAAAACGTCAAAACGGCCTAAAATTTGGCGCTCATGAAAGCGCGCGTGAGAACAAGTCGTCTCGGTTTTGCCGAAACGACGGTGTGACAACCCAACGGTTCTTGGTTTACACTTCCCAATCAAAATATCTCTGAGAATCTCCAAATCCAGGCTTCTTATTGGCCCAGCAAGTTGTCTCGCCGAGGCCCTCACAACGGGAGACGAGTCCTCAACGGAACACGCTCCTCGGAAGACGCTCATCCAACCATGAGCGGCGCGGCCTGCGCGAGTATCGCGCCGCCACGCGCCCTCACGCAGCGCCGGACGCTTCGGAACGCCCTCGCCGCGGAGCGCACCGCGGTTGCGGTCCCCGCGCGAAATGCCCGGGCTCGTCGTAATCGGGGAACGAATCTGACAACCTGCCAGGCGGACCTCGGGGGCCCGAGCGAACCGCATGTTCGAGGCCGCGACATCTCCACGTGGGCGCTCAGCCGCCGTGCGTGGGCGACCGTCACCGACCTCGGCTCCACCCTCCCCCCGCTCCTCCCGTGGGCCGCCGAGCGCGTCGCGACCTGGCAGGAGGCTTGGCAAAAAGCGAGCGCGCTCGCCAGCAACATGCCCATCGCCGTGGTGGATCTCATGCCCGTGGAGGGCCAGGAGAACGAGAACAAGAGCCCGTTCGAGACCAAGATCGGCGCCTACATCTACGACAAGGGTTACCGCCAGCTCTTCCGCGCGCTCGGCTACCCGGGCGCCGACGCAGAAGCGGCGCTCGCGCTGGTCAAGATTAACCGACCGGAGGGGGAGTCCTCGGATGGACGGATCTGCCTCGACCTCTCCTGCGGCCCGGGGATCATCACCACACGGCTCGCGTCGGGCCTCCGCGGGTACGAGATCCTCGTCGCGTCCGACGTCAGCGAGGCCATGACGCGACGCGCCGCGGAGCAGCTCGACGCGGTTTCGGCCAGATCCACGATTAGGCCCGAACCTGACGCGGCGCCGTTGCCAAACTTCGCCGCGGTGAGGGCGGACGTGACCGCGATGCCGTTCAGGGATTCGTCCGTGGATGCGGTGCACTGCAGCGCGGGGGCGCACTGCTGGCCGGACCCGATGGACGGGCTGAGGGAGGTTGAGAGGATCCTCAAGCCCGGCGGAGTGTTTGTCACCTCCACGGTGGTCCTGGCGCCTCCCATTCGGGAGAAGTACGTCAAGGGGAACGAGTGCACCGACGCCGAGTCGTACGACGACGATGTGAGGACGATGAACACACCGTTCTGGGACACCGCGTCGGTGGTGGCCATGCTGCAGAAAGCCGGGCTCAAGGGGGTTGAGATTGTCAAGGAGGACAAGTGCTTCGTGATGCTCGCGGCGAGGAAACCGTGACGGCTGGGAAGGAGACGCCGACCCCATTCTTTGTAACTCATAGCCAACCCTAGCAGGCTCACGCCCGCGTGTATCCTTTGTGTATGCATACTTGTACGTGTAGCTAACCTGTCGCGGTAGAAAGCTCGTCCTAGACTCTTATACTTTTAGCTACAGTTAGTCGACTCACAGATCACTTTTGACCTCGTCCCAGATGAACATGTGCTCCTTGGTCGAGTTGCCGTACTTTCTGATCATCTTAAAGTACGCCTCGCCCCGCGCGTGTCCCTTGTATTTTGACATCACGTCCTCAGCCTTGCTCATCGCGACGTCCCGCTCCATGGCGGCGTGTCGGACGTAAAAGTCGGTGAGCGTCTGGAGCCATCGAGCCTCCGCATCCTCCGGGAGATAGCAATCGCACGCGCCCTGCTTGCCCCGCTCGGGATCAGAGCGCTGCGAGGTGAGGTGGAACCCGCCGCCGAACATCTTGGTCATGCCGCTCATGCCATCAGCCTGCTTCTGGCAGGCCTCCCTCCGTTCGCCGGCGCCGAACGATCGGCACTGCTTCGACATGCACCTGGTGAAGAAATCCTCGCAGAAGGCCTGGGACGTGCCGCAGGTGGCGAAGCAGAGGTCGTGGTTGTTGCAGCAGCGATAGAGACCGTAGGGTTCCTTTATCTGCATCCCTTTCGGCCCGCATCCGTTCAAATCGAACTTGTACGTCTCGTCCTCCGTCGGGGCGTGATGTTGACCCGCAGGGCACACCGAGTCACCGCCACCGCCACCCTGCGCGCCTCCCATGTTACCCAGCAGGTCGTTCAGGTCCAGTTTGACGGGATCCGCGGCGTCGGCGATCGCCACGATGGCCGCCAGAGCGACGAGCGCGCATGACAACACCCTCCACGTCGACATCGCACTCGGTTCTGCGCAGCGCGAAGTGAGGAGTGAGGAGGGTTTACACTTTTTGACTGGCAGAACCCTACGCGCGGGGCAGCATGCAGCATTGCTTGACCGGCAATGGGACGACGAGGACGACGTGCCTCGCGTCCGTTAGCGGCCGTACCGAGCGGCCGAGGCGAGCAGCGGGCGTTCCCGCTAAGGAGGCATTCACCTCGAGCGGGGCTGTCTGGCTGAGGCCCCCGGAGATCAGGAGGAGGAGGGCTGTCGGGTCGACGACGCGCGCGGTGGCGACGGGGGCCGGGGGAGGCGCGATGGCGCCCCAGGGCGGAGGTGGGAGCGGCATCCTGGGATGGTTATCGCGACAGTTCGTCAACCAGCTCAAGGCCATTCCCCTGCTGCGATGGCCGAGGCACGGGTTCTTCAGCCCGAAGACCTGGACGACGACTTTGAAAGATGCGATCATCGTCATGTTCTCGCTGGTGTTCTTCGTGCTGGTCCTGGGCTTGGCGGACTACGTCGCGTTGAAGATATTCAAGATCTTGACGCTTGGGAAGGCTTAGTAACGACGTTAGTATTGTGTATCAATTCACCGATGAGGGGAGGTTGTCTCACGCTGCCCCTCGGTTCTCTACGCGCTTTGCAAAGTACAGGGGTTCTTCCGCCGTCCCGGAGGAACCCCTTCAAATAATAATGGTGTGAAGATCGACAAATTAGATCTTCTTCGCCGCCGCCTCCTTCTCCGCCTTTTGCGTGAGGTGCTTCTTGTACGCGCGGATGTCCTTGTTCCACAGCCGCACGGTCTTGTCCTCGCACACCCAGATCTGCTCCGCCACCTGGTCGATGAGCCTGAAGTCGTGCGACACCAGCACCACGCCGCCGTTGTACTTCTTGATGGCGTCCGCCAAAGTGTCGATGCACTCCAAGTCCAAGTGGTTCGTGGGCTCGTCCAGCAGCAACAGGTTGGGCTTGCCCATGCAGATCATGGCGAACACCAGGCGGGACTGCTGACCCTCGGACAGCTCACCGATGAGGGTGGTCTGCATCTTGCCAGAGACGCCGTACCGCCCGAGGTAGCCGCGCCACTCGTCAAAGTCCCTCTTGAACGTCATGGTGTTCGGGTAGGTGGCCATGAAGAAATCCAGCACGGTCATGCTCTTGTCCAGCACGTCCACGGAGTGCTGGTGGTACTTGCCGATGACGAGGGAGGGGTGGCGGGTCACGCTGCCCTTGGTCGGGGTGAGCTCGCCAGTCATGAGCTTGAGCAGGGTGGACTTACCGGCTCCGTTGGGACCGACGAGCGCGATGCGGGTGTCGCAGTCGACGCCAAAGTCCAGGTCCTCGTACAGGTACATCTCCTTCTTGCCGTTGTAGGCGAAGGACACGTTGTCGAAGGGGAGCACGGGCGGGGGAACCTTGGCGCAATCCGGAAAGTTGAACTTGAAGGTTGACTCCTTGGCGACGGGCGGGGTGAGACCCGCGGCGACCATCTTGTCGATGATCTTCTGCTTGGACTCCGCCTGCTTGCGCGCGTTGGCGTAGGTACCGCACGAGGCGATGAACTCCTTCAGGTGCTTGATGTCCGCCTGCTCCTTCTCGTACTTCTTCTGCTGCACGACCTCGTCGTCGCGGACAGTCTTCTGGTAGGTGTCGTAGTTGCCGGTGTAGTAGGTGAGCTTGCCCTGGGTCATCCAGATGATGTGGGTGCACACGCCGTTGAGGAAGTCCTGGGAGTGGCTCACGAGGATGAGGCACTTCTTGTACTTGGCCAGGTACCCCTCGAGCCACACGCACGCCTCAAGGTCGAGGTGGTTGGTGGGCTCGTCGAGAAGCAACAGCGTGGGCTCGGCGAAGAGCGCCTTGGCGAGCGCGACGCGCATGCGCCAGCCTCCGGACATGTCCTTGGTGGGCCTGTGGATCATCATCTGCGTGAACCCGAGGGCGTGGAGGAGCTCGGAGGCCCTGCTCTCGAAGGTGTTGGGATCGATCTCGTCGAGCCTCTCGTAGATGGCCTCCAGGCGCTCATCCTCGGGGCCAAAGTTTTCCATGATGAACTCCTCGAGCTTCTGAAGGCGGTCCATCTCGTTCACGAGCTCGTCCACGACGGTCTGGATAGCGGACCTGTCCGTGGGCTCAGCCTCCTCGCGAAGGTGGTAGAGGTCGATGTGGTCGGGGATGGGCACCTCGCGCAGGGCGAGGCACTCGAGGAAGTTGGTCTTGCCGCAGCCGTTCTGGCCGAGGAGGCCGTAGCGGCGACCGATGGTGATCTCAATCTCGCAGTCGTCGATGAGCTGGCGCCCGTTCATGCCCATGGAGAAGTTGTCAATCTTGATATCGCGGGACGTCGGGCGGGAGGCGAGGTTGCCGGTGACGGTGCGCTTGAGGGCGCTCTTGGTGAGCGCGCCGGACGCGGCGATGGCGGCGTCCTGCGCCGCGACTGAGACGCCCTTCATGGCCTCCTCGAGGGTGGTGATCTCATCCTCACCCTTCTGCTTCTTGCCCGACTTCTTATCCTTCTCAGCCTTCTTGGCGGCGCGCTCCTTCTCCTTCTCGAGCTTCTTGGCCGCCTTCCTGGCCTCCTTCTCGGCCTTCTCGGCGGCCACCTTGTCGACGAGCGCCGACGCCTCCGCGTCCTCCTTCGCCTTCTTCTCGGCGAGTAACCGGCCGAGCTCCTTGGGGTCGAGCTGGGACTCGTCAATCTTCGCAGCCTTATCGGCGCCGAGGATCTCCTCGAGCTTGTTGGGGTCCCTGTCCTTCTTATCGATCCTCTCCCTCTCCTCGAACTCGGAGCCGGCGAGCTTCTTGGGGACGAAGCCACCGCCGCCGCCGGCCTTTCTGGGCTTGCCGGGCTCGGCGGAGTTGCCCTCTTCCTCCCCCTCCTCCTCAGCCTCGGCTTCGGCCTCCTTCTTCTTCCTGCCGATGGGGCGCTTGATGACAGCCTTGGGTTTGCCGTCGTCGTCGATCTCCGGCTCACCGGCCTCCTCCTCGTCGGAGTAGTCCGACTCGGCCTCGTCCTGGGGCTTGTTGTTCTCGAGTTCCTCGGTGGAGATGCCCACGGGTTCTTCAAACTCCGAGTAGCCGTACTCCATGCCGCTGGATTTGGCCTTCTCGAGCGCGGCGGCAGCCTCCGCGGCGACGCGCGCCTCCGCCTCCTCATCGGCGAGCTTCTTGAGCCTGAGGAGCTCCTTGAACTCGGCGTCGTCAGCCTCGGAGCCCTCGTCGCCCTTGGCCTCGTTGCTCTCGCAGAGCTCCCTGCCCGTGAACTGGCCCTTCTTCTGGCGGTCCGCGCGCTCCGCTTCAGCCTTGGCCTTCTTGCCCTCGACTTTCTTGGTCTTCCACTCGAGGAACACGTCGAGGGTCACCGGTGTCTTCGGACCGTCCTTGAGCTTCTCGAGCTCCTCGCGAAGCTCGTCTTGGTCCGACTTCTTGTTCAAAGCGGCGGCTCGCATCATCGCCACCAGGTCAGACTTGAAGACGTAATCCTTGGGGAGCTTGTGCTTGTACTTGCAGTCGTCGCCGCCGGGGCAGGCCCAGAACCAGCCGTACTTGCGGGTCTCCACCGCGTCGAGGAAGTGCTTGCAGATGATCTGGGTGGCGTTGGACTGGGTCTTCTCGGAGCTGTGCTTCTTGGCGATGACGGACTCGAGCTTGTCCTGATCCCACAGCTCCATGGTGTCGCCCTCGTCAGCCTCGTCGTTGTCGTACAGGTTCCTCTTGGCGGAGCCCGCGTTGCCCTCGCGGATCTTCTGGCCGATGTTGAGGTCGTGCGCGAACTTGCACTTCTCCGCCGTCTTGGCGCAGCAGCTGTAGCGGAAGTACTCGCACAAGATCGTCTTCGGGTCGACGCCCTCGGGGACTTCCTTCTGCTTGATGCTGATGCCCTTGGTGCGCAGCAGGAACTCCTCGGCCTCCTTGGCGGCCTTCCTGGCGGCCCTCGCGGTGGCCTTGCCGAGCTCGGTGGTCGGGTCGTTCATGTCCTTGAGCCTCTGCTTCATCACCGCGTCCCTCGTGTGGAGGCCCTTCTCGCGGCCGAAGTTGACGTCCTTGTTCGCGAGCCTCTTCTGCTCGCGGATGTCCTTGGCCTCCTGATCCCTGACGGATTCGTGGCTCATACCCGACTGCTTCGCCTTGAGGCGGTTCTGCTGCGCGGGCGTCTTCCCCATGGCGACTGAGCTTCGGCGGTCACGTCAGGGCTTTGGTGCCGAAAACTTGGAGGACTCAAAAAGCGCTCTGCTTTGAGTCGGGCCGAGCGATCTGCTGGTGCGGCGGCTGGTTACTCGCGGCCGTTCCCTTCGGTCTGCGGCGAGTTCTCGGTATCTCGGGTGCTTACGCGACTCGAGTGCTTCCGAACGTTCGCGCGGGTCGACTCCCTGCGCAGATCGTGGGCTGCAGTGGCGCCCTTTCACTTGCCGCCGCCTTCAAACAGGAAGGTTTTCCGGTCGACAAGCATTTTGGGCCTCAGAGTGGGTTATAGACCATCGAATCGTCGTCATATAAATTAAACCGTCGATTGGCGGTTCAGCGCGGGAATGTGCAACGCGAAACGTCAGTTTGGATCTGGTGAGCAGCCACCCCTGAGGACTGCGCAGTCGCGGGCGAGACAAAGTTCGGTGGACTAATGTGTCGAATATATATTCACAATGGCGATCTATATTAACAGAGGGGACGAGTCCACGTCCCCGATCGCGTGGAACGACCTCCAATACGCAGCGTCGTTCACGTCACGCCGCCGCGGGCCGCCCAATTGGAGCGGCCATCCGCGGTGGAGAAAAATTATCAATACACCCCGGCGGCCAGTCCGCCGGGAATAATAGAATGCACTCGATCATCCGCCGATCAACCGCCGTCCAACGTGTCCAATTAACGTTGGAGCGATTCGCGATCGACCGGCGCATGCTCGGTCGGTTTCCCAATCAAATCCGGGGAGGCGGGCCCGACTCAACTCAACTCGTGTTGTACAACCCGGCACCCGCTCAACCCGATCGCCCCCGCTTCCGTCCTCCTAAACTAGAGGGGCTGGTGTGCGGACTGGGGCTGGGCCGCCTGGGGCTGGGCCGCCTGAGCCGCCGCCGCCGCGGCAGCCGCCATCTGGAGAAAGTTGGGAACCTGGGGAGTCGCGGCCGCCTGCGCCTGCGCCTGCGCCGCCTGCGCCTGGGCCTGCGCCGCGTTTCCCATCGCCGCCATCCACGCAAACATCGGGTTCGCCATCAGCGCAGCCATCGGGTTGGCGGCGGGGGTGGGCGGAGCGGGAGGAGGGGTCGGCGCCGCCGCGGTACCCATGGATCCCGCGAACGCGGCCATCGCCGCGGCGTACGCGTTGGCGTCAAACACCGGAGCCGCCGGCGCGGGCAGCTTGGCGCCCTCAACCGCCGCCCTCACAGCCTGGAACGCCCCGCCGGGCTTGAGCGCGTTGAGCGCGAGCGCTGCCGCCTCCGCGCCCTCCGCGGTCGCGTCGCCGCTGCCGCTGCCGCTGGTGATGCTCTGCAGCAGGCCGGAGATGCGCGGGGACCTGTCCCGGATCGTATCCGGGCTCTCCCTCGACGGCGTCCCCGGCGTCTCCCCGTCTGACAGCGTCGTCGCCGCCTCGAGTAGCCCGTCGATGCCGCTGCTGTTCGCGCGGTTCCTCATCATGCCGAAGGCCATACCACCGCTGTTGTCGGAGCCGCTGCCGCCGCTGCCGTACCCGGACTTGGATCCGAGCGATCGGCGGCGAACCGCCTTGAGCTTGCCCACCCTCAGGTGCGCCTTGCTGTTGGGGTCGGTGATGAGAACCTCGCGCGTCTTCTTGACCGTCTCGAGCCTGCGGTTGGCATCCGCGGCGCCGCCGTCGCCGGGGCCTTCTAGCGCGTGGATGATGTTATCGAGTTTCTTCACCTGAGCGGGATCGATCGGGGAGAGACGGGCGTCAGCGGGCGCGACGTGCGGCGGTGATAAAAAATTGTCATTTTTGCGAGGGCGGATAACGCGCGGCCGGACAACGCGCGGCCGTGGAAGCGAAGCGGGGGGATGCTTTGCGGTGGAGACGAACCTTGCGGTACGGCCAGCGGGTGATGCCGTGCTCGCGGCATCGCTGCTTCAGGACGGTGACGCATAGCCCGAGCTGGATCGACGGAGGGGGAGGGGGAGGCGCGTCAGTCGAGGGTTCGCGCGCCGCGGGACAAGTGCTGGACGCTCCGCGGTTGAAATTTAGTCTCACCTTGCGAGCGACGTCGTTGATGGGCAGGTGGAAGTTCGCGCTGAGCTCATCGAGCGTCAGGCTCTTCGACTGTCCGCTTCCACGTTTCTGTGCGGTTTAGGTGAGTGTTCGTCAGTCCCGATTCGATTCGGATCGATTGAGCGCGGGAGCGCGACGCGGAGGCGCGGTTTCCGACCGCCATTCGGGCGGCGTTTCTCGGACCGCAAAAACAAACCTGCAGCGGGTTTGCGCGGAAGGAGGGAAAAGCGGGATTATGCCCTCGGTCGAAAACGCGCGTCGTCGGGGCGATCGAACGCGTAAATTCCGCGCCGACGAGGTGAAGTGCGCGAAAACACACGGTTCAAACCACGCATCGGAGGGGATCCGGCGGGTAGGCGTTCGCGCGGGCGCGGGACGGCGCGCACCTTGGGCATCTTTTCCCACTAGTTTTCGTTAAATGTCCACCGCGAAACGACAGCGAAATGGTTTTCGCCGGTGCGGGTGTATCCCGGTTTTCGCGCGACACCGGTTCGTGCGTCGCGTCAACGCGAGCGAACTCGATCCGAGGGTGACGTCGAGTGTCACTTACGACTCGTGCTCCAGGCCTTTCGGCTTCGCGCGCGTCGTGTGTGCCCGAAAGCCGGCGCTCGGGCGGGTTTAGGGCCCCTTCGCTTTTTTCAACCTGCCAACTCGGATGCTGACGAGGAACTTTTTTGCAAAATGTGAATCAGTGAGCATTTAGTGACGGAGTTTTGCTCCATCGGTTCACGACGACGTTTGGTGCCAATCACCGCGCCAATCACTGCGCCAATCGTGCCCTGTAGATCATAGAGATTCGGTTTCCGCGGATGCCAGAGTTTGCACGCCCGAATCGGCACGAGAGAACCACGGAAATCATTGGCCGATCTGAAAAAAAAGTGCGATGTCATCAACGTTAGACCAATGGGAACCAATGACATTAATTTCATCTGACTCGGCGCCTGATTTCGCTTTTGGCGCCTGAATTCACGGTCTGTTTCGCGGTTCGTTTTCTTGGGTGTTGAACGGTGCGGCTCGTGGTGGTTCGTGCTAAATTGAGTGCTCCATTCGAAAAAGCGGCCGGTCGAGCACTCGAGGTGGTCGAGACGTCGGTTCGAGCTTTTCCTGCCACCACAGTTATTTAGCTGCGGCAGGAGGGAAGGGCTCTTCAGAAGAGGGACTCCCGGCTGTGGGTCGCGGACCCGAGAGGATGAGGTCGGCGGTCTTCTCGCCGACGCTCAGTGGCGCACTCAGACGCAGATGGCACCTCGCGGGAGGGGCGACGATGTACACGGTTTGGTGCGCCTCGCTCCTCCTCGTCTGTGTTCTCGCGACGACGTTCGGTGATTCCCACGGAGGAGGCGTCGACGCACGGCGGCACCGCCGGTCGATGCTCTCGGTTCGTGGGGTGGCCGATACTGACGGCCCGGTCGTCGTTGAGAAGAAGGTGCTGGTGGACGCGGACGACGAGGGGTCAGTATCGCCCTCCTCCTTACGGTCCGTCGACCCGCCCAACGATGGTGCTTCCCATGCTTCTGAAAAAGATTCACCTTGGAGCCCGGATACCGACGAAGCCGAGTTGGAGCGAAATTGCGGGGACATGTCGAAGCTGTTCAAGGACGTCGCGGCGCGGTACGACACGATGAACGACACCGGCGTGATCGTGGTGGACTGGAGCGAGAACCACTTCAACGGCATCGGCGACGAGATGCAGCACTACCAGGAGCTGTTAGCCATCGCCGTCGGCACGGGCCGAGCGCCGTTCCTCGCCACCCAGCGCGAGACGTGCGAGGGTACCGGCCTGGGTGGGTCCCGGGCGCCGTCGAGTATGAAGCACCTCGCGACTGAGTGCCACTTTGACATGGGCGACTACTTCACGGGCGCACACGGCGTGGACTGGAAGTGGGACGACGCCAAGGAGGCCAAGGTGCGAGCCGCGTTGGGCGATGATGGCGCCGACGAGCTCGTGGTCACGTGGTCCACGAGCGGGATGTTCTTCGGTCACGGGGATAAGGACGAGCACCCGAGTGGGGAGTACGTGTCGGAACCGGACGTGAACCTGGTCAAGGTGATGACGGAGCACCCGGTGTTTCAGTCGCGCAAGTTGGTGCGGCTGAGGATTCGGACCAACTTTGGGCACTGGTGCCACCCGAAGGACCTGGGGTCGAACCAGCGGGGCTCGTGGGGGGTGTGCGAGTCGTACAGGTACACGGTCGGGATCGAGGAATACGGGGACACGGCTGGGAAGAGCCCGTGTCCGGGGTGTGCGGTGGGCGGGTGTTTCGGCCGGGCTGTGTTGCACCCGCGAGAGGCTCTCGGGCGCAGGCTGGCGCCTTTCGTCGAACGGATGAAGAAGGAAAGATGGGTCTCGACGGTGGCGTTTCACATCCGCACAGGGTTCGCGGACATGTCGCAGGTCGTTCCCCCGGACGCGCCGCGCGTGGAGAACGCGACGCTGGACACCCTCGACGCGTTTCTCGCGTCGGAGGCGAAGCGCGTCGGCTACCCCGCCCCGGTCTGCCCGGACAAGGACTTTGGCGCCGCCGTCCAGTACGAGCCAACCGACGGTCCCCTCCGAACGTTCCTGAAGTGCGTGGCATCCACGGCGAAGAACCTGGCGGGTAAAGCCGGAGATCGCGACGCGTGGGGTACGTTCATGCTCACCGACTCACCCGCGGTGCGCGCGGTGATCGAGCGGCAGTTCCCAGCTCTGGACGGTCGAGTCGTGGTCACCGACGGGACCTTCGGGCACGTCATATTCGCAAACAGCGGCGTGTGCGCCGGCGGGTCCGACCGTGAATGCGACGCGTCCGACCCGAGGCCCGTGTGGGAGCGAAGCATGATGGACCTCTACCTCGTCGGTCGCGTCGATCAGGTGCTCATGCTGTACCAGTCCAAGTTCGCCGTGGCGGCTATGATGCGAGCGGAGGTGCGGCGCGGGCAGCGAGAGATGTACCAAAACACCCGCATAACGCACTCGCTGGTGGATCCCGTCGTGAGCGAGATGAACCACGGGGGTTGGAACAAGGCGGAGACGGAACGGAAGAGGACATGGGTCAAGCTGTGGGACATGTTCGGGCCGGAGGGAAACAGAGAAGGGTTGCGCACATCGCCGTTCGCGAGCCAGTAGGTGCCAAACATTTAGCAGACACTTAGAGAACACTTCAGGGAGGATCCCGTCTCAATCCTGTCTGTCAACCCAGCCAAGAAACCCACGAATTCGACAAGGTTTTCCCCACACTTCAGCCGCCCGGGTCGACGACGACGTTCCGTCCGACCCGCGAATAGGCCGTATCGGGTCAGTGAGTTCAACGCTCCCCCTCGATACGCCGCGAACCGCGGTTCTCGGCTCTCGGACCGTCTCTGGGCGCCGGACACGGTGGAGACGTCGACTCTGAAAAACGCAGCGGTGCTCGGGTGAAAACAAGAGGGAAAATAGGTGCCATGGCGGGCGGTCCACCCCCCGGGAAGGGGCAACCGGAGCCCGCGATGGGCGGTGCCGGAGGAAACGGGGGCGAGATCCAGGAGCAGCAGGGCACGGACATGCAGGTCACGCAGCAGCAGGGTCAGGCCATGAGCGTCGTCGGGGGAGACGCGTACTCCGTGGGCTTTATTTTGGTGTTGCTGATCCTCGGTATGTTCAAGGCCGCGGCGAACAGGTGCACGTGCTGAAGCCCGGTTAGCGTTTCGTAGGTTTAGTCGGAGGCATGGCGGGACTGACGGAAGAGCAGCGCGCGAGGGCTGAGGCGAACAAGGCTGCCGCCTTGGCCAGGCGCGCCGCGCTCGCCGCCCAGATCTCACCACTCCGGGACGACGTCACTTCCCAGGTCGCGCCAGAGAGGCTCCGCAGGCTCAACTTCGAGCGCGTCGACCCGCGGGGTAGGTACGTCCTCCTGTGGGTTCAGTCCGCGCAGCGCGCGATGCACAACGAGGCGCTGGAGTACGCCGTGCAACGCGCCAACGAGCACGACCTGCCCCTCGTCGCCGTCTTCGGCTCCACCGCCGGGTTCCCCCACGCCAACGAGAGACACCTCGCGTTCATGTACCGCGGGCTCATCGAGCTGAGGGAGACGCTGGAGACGAGCCGGGGGATCCAGCTCCTGGCGTACACCCCCGAGGGAGGCGGCGAGCCCGGGGAGGTCATCGTCGCGGCGTCCGCGGGAGCGACGGAGGTTGTGGTGGACGCCGGGTACACGCGACCGCTGCGGGACTGGAGGCGGCGCGTCGCCAAGGGGGTGAACCGACTCGTCACGGAGGTTGAGTGCGACGTCGTCGTGCCCTTGTACGGGCCGGGGGGAGGCGCGGGGCGTTCGGAACCCGCGGCGGCGACGCTGAGGCCCAAGATTTTGTCGCGCATGCCCGCGCTCACGCGTCACGAGCTCCAGCCCACTTCACTTCGGCGCCGGGTGTCGACCGGGGCGGCGGCGGAGGCTCTGCTTCTCGGCGGCGAGGGCGACGTCGGGATGGCGGGGTTCGCGCGCGTGCCCCTGTGGGACTCCGTCGACGCGTGCCTCGACGCGCTCGACGCCGCTGTCCTCGGCGCGGGTGTGGACAGGAGCGTCAAGCCCGCGGACGGCTACCACGTCGGCGGGGAGCGCGAGGCTCTTCGCAAGCTCGATCACTTCCTGGCGACGAAGCTGAATGACTACGCCAGGTCCCGCAATGATCCGTCCCTGCGCCTGCAGTCGCACCTCTCGCCGCACATACACTACGGTCAGATCAGCGTCGTGTACGTGGCGCACAGAGCACGGAAGGTGGCGGCGGCCAGGCCCGAGCTGAGACGGTCGGTGGACGTCTTCCTCGACGAACTGGTCGTGAGACGAGAGCTGGCAATAAACTACTGTTTGAACAATCCAAACTACGACGCTTACGAGGGTGTGCCCGATTGGGCGCGGCGGACCCTGGCGGATCACGCGACGGACCCTAGGTTGTTCGTGTACACCCTGGAGCAGTTCGAGAGGTGCGCGACGCACGACGCGCTGTGGAACGCGGCGCAGCGCGAGCTCGTCGTCTCGGGGAAACAGCACAACTACCTGCGCATGTACTGGGCCAAGAAGATACTGGAGTGGTCGGCGGACCCGAAGGAGGCTTGGCGGTGGGCGATACACCTCAACAATAAGTACAGCCTCGACGGCAGGGACCCGAGCAGCTACACGGGCGTGGGGTGGTGCTGGGGTTTGCACGACAGGGAGTTCCCGGAGAGCGCGGTGACCGGGACGGTGAGGCGGATGTCAGAGGCTGGCATGCGGTCCAAGTTCAACGCCGGAGTGTCCAATTACCTTAGCCGATGGGGCGACGGCGACGCGAGGTATCGCGCGGGGAAAAGGTCCGCGGCTAAGGCTGCCGCCGAGTCAGTGGCGGGCACGCCGGGGAACGGGACGCCTCGAGCGGAGTCCAGGCAGACGAGACTGGAGGAGATGTTCTCGAAGAAGCCGAAGATGGCGGGCAACGGCGGCTAGATGTGCCGTCATGTTTTTGAACCACGTAATATCCTGCAGCTATGTGAGCTATTGTTTTAGAGCTAAGTGTTATCTCTCGACACGACCCTGCCGCACAAGTTTTACGATGTTTTCTCAAGTGAACTTCGATCTTCTCGCTCCTGCGCAATGGCATCGTCAAACCCTTTTATGAACTGGAACAAGGAACACCGTCCGTTTGTGTGCGCAAGGGCATATCCGAGGAAAGGCAGCTTCCTGAGCGCCCGCCCACTAAAACCTTCGGTGTTGGCCAGGTTATACGCATAACCGCGGCGTGCATCATGGAATCTGAAGGGCTGTTTGCAGCTCCCGTCTGGGTTCCATCCCACCGCGTTTTCATGTGAGACAACCTCCTGTACGGACCAACGACCCCACGCTTCCAAATCGTCAAATCCATGCTCCTTCGCGCACTCTCTCATCGCCTGTATCGTCGGCAACTCAGCAGGTTCACCGCCAACAAGCTGCACCAGACCCTTCGCGATGAGCTCCTTGATCGCCGAAGTAATGATCGCGCACCTGGCTTCGAACCCCGGCGGTCCCACGTATGCCTTGATGTCCGCCCTGTCCACAAACGCCAGGTCGATGGCCTCCGTGATGTTCGAAGTAGTGAGCACCATCGCGTTGGGCCTGTGCTTCAGTCCGTCCACCTGCGTGAGCAACGCGTTGACCACCCTGATGGCGTCCGATGGCTCCGCCCCCGACGCCGCCGCCTTCCTCGCGGCCGCCAGCGACTCCACCTCGTCAATCAGCACGAAAACCAGCGAGCCCTCGTCGTCGAGCAGATCCTGAATCTTTTGAAACAGCCGCGACACGAGCTTCCCGCTCTCGCTGAACCAGCGGCTGAACAGGCTGTGAGCGTTAACCTCGACGAGGACCGCGGTGGGATATGTGTCCTGGAACCGAATCGCGAGCTGCTGCGCCAGGGCCTTGCACAGCGTCGTCTTGCCCGTGCCCGGCGGTCCGTGTAGGAGCACCACTCGATTCCACGCGATGAGATTCGGGTCCACTCCCCTCTGGGAGAAGAGCAGCGCGTTCCCGGCGTACTTGGTCAGCCTCAGCTTCACGTCGTCCCCGTACACGAGGGACTCCCACATGCCGTGGAAGTCCCGCGACGGCAGCACCCACTCCTTGTACGTGGCGATGTCGTCCTCGCCGTCCATCTCCTCCCCGGCGCCGTCCTCGTTGAGCTGAAACACGTTGACGGCCAAGTTGAGATCTTCGTGGCCGTAGATGGGGTCCGCGTCGTCCCCCGGCAACTTCTCGTCGTAGTTCACCGTCACGTTGTCGACGTGCTCGAGAACGTCGACGCCCTGGGGCAGCACCAGAAACCCACCCGACGGCCTCAGCGTCACGGAATCTCGTCGAAGCCACGCCAAGATTTGTTCCCGGACGTCCTCGTGCGTCGCGGTGCTCGTCGGGCGCAGACACGCGTTGAGTGTAACGTTCCGCTTGGATTCGTCGACGGCATGTCGCGGCTTCTTCGCCGGCGACGCCACCGCCGGGCTCTCGGCATCCATGTCCGATGCAGCCATCTGTGCAAGCGGTTGTGATGAGATCTGTCCCTTCCGAGAAACGGACAAAGAAAACGGACAAAAACTAAAGTTTCCTCGCCAGTGGAGCGCAACGCCACGAAAGGTTCACGGCACAAACTCACGCTGATACATCGTGTGACCAACACGGCTAGTCTATTAGCTATGACACCCTGAGTCTTTCCAACGCCCCGCCCCTGCCGGCGGGCACCCCGACGAGCAGGTCGGATTTGTTCGGCGGCGCATCCGGCGCACGGATGAGTCGCAACGATTCCACCGCGTACCCAGCCTCCCTCGCAGCCTCCACCCTGTCCAGCTCCACGTTCCTCTTCGCCCGTTCGCCCAGGTCTGTGATCGCGTCGGCGTTCGCGCCGTCGCCGTGACCGGTGTCCGCAGCCTGCGCCAGCGCGGCGAAGTCCCCTGGGCCGGCGAGCTGCGTCGACATCCATTTCGACCGGGGATGCGTGATGGGTGGACACACCACCTGCGTCTCCCCGTCGCCGCCACCGTTCCCATGCGTCTCACCGTCGCCGCCCTTCGCCGTCCAGTCTTTGTTCGTCGCGCTGAACGACGACCCGCCCGCCAGACTGAACTTCAGCTTCCCTATGCAGCACGGGCTCACCGCGAACGCGGCGGCGGCGGCGAGGCATCTCGCGATTGTAAAGTCGGTGGCGTTGCCGCACGCGTGCAGAGCGACGCCGACGTCGAAGCCGAAGGTTGTTTTCTCGATCATGTCCACCACGACGTCCACGTTGGTGAGTCCGGCGGCGGCGGCGCGTCGCTCGAGGATCTCGGCGCTTCTTCGCTTCATCTCAACCGCGGTGAAGCGCACGTCCGGGAAACGCTTGGCGAGGGGAAGGATGAGGTTGCCGGAGCCCGCACCGAAGTCCACCACGCGCATGGGGGGCATCGCGTCGGCGTCGTCCCGCGCGGCGCGTTCGCGCTCGAGCTCCCGGAGCACCACGGCGAAGGACTCCACCTGCCACCGCTTGCGCATGGCTCGCAAGTTGACGACCGGCTGCGCGGCGGCGGCGGCGGTGGTGCTGGCGCCCTTGTTGGTGTCGTCCCCGCGCATCGTCGCCTCGTTCCCGTCGTTCGCCATGCTCGCGGGATCGCAAGACGGGCCCATGGACGACCACTCTATCGGGTTCCCATCGCGCCAGGCGGGTGTGTCCTCGAGCGAGGTGAAGGACGCGCGCGAGGGGGGCGCGATCTTCGACAGGATCTCGTTCACCGCCGCGTGCCTTCGTTCGGTCTTACGACGCCTCTGGCGGTGCTTGTGCTCCCTCTGCCTCTCGCGCGCTTCCTCCCGCGCCGCGTCGCTCGCGTCGTCATCGCCCTCCGCCTCGTCCCTCCGCCGGCTTCTCGAGCCGTGCCCCATCGCTCCGACGAGTGTCTCATCAACATTAAAAGTTTGGCGATTAAGTTACAGACGACAACTAACATCATCTTCTCTCACCTCAAGGCGTACCGGGCGGCGTGATCTTCCTCGATTCGCTTCCGCGCCGTCTCCATGCGCCTGCCCACTACGTGCGTCTGTCGTCCGTTCAACGACCGACTTATGGTTCGCAGACGCGCCAGGTGTGACTCCGGGCTCACCCGCTCCTGCTCCAGTACGGTCCGAGTGCCAAACTCTTCGTCGTCGAACCCGACGGACCCGCCAGTACACGTACCCGGCCTGCTCGTGAAGGTGGACGGCATCGGCACCTGGACCGCCGCCTCACGCTCCGCGCGGATACGTTCCACCGCGTCGTCGTCCACCGGGAGGGCCCCGCCGCCCCGCCCGTTACCCGAGCGCCTCTCCCTCGCCGCCTCCGCAGCTCGCCTCCTCTCCGCACCCGCCGTTCGCCGCTCCACCCACGTGTCTCCGACCAAGCCGAACGATCCGCCGGAGTTGTCCGACCGCTTGAACGTGGCGCGAGGCCCCGTCGTGGTCACGCCGAGCCTCTCCGCGGTCGCGTTCGTCGCGCTGAAGCCACCGCGCGTGTGCGACCGACCGGAACCCCGGGCCCCGAGCGTCCGCGTCGACGTATTTTTCATCGTCGCCAACGTCGCGGCGACGCCGAACCCGCTCGTCCTCGTCGCAGCCTCCACGGCGTCCAACGCATCGGCCGGTACGCCATGCGAAGACCGGGACCTCGCGTGGAAGTGCGACGTCTTCCAATCGTCCGCCGCGCCGGGCGCCCTGCCGTGCGTGAGCCGCAGCGGGTCCCGCGCTCGCGGCGGCGTGGCGACGGCGGTCACATCGCCGGCGCAGCCCTTCAACACCCGCCTGCTCACGTACTCGGTGGACGACAACGGCGCGTGCGTCTGACGCACGGTGGACGTGCCCACGATCGTCGCGCCCAGCGTGTCCTCCCCGGGGGCCACCCACGTGGAGAGGGATCCCCGCGTGGCCAGCACGGCGTCGGCGCGGGTGTCAAGCCGGGTGTCGTCGAGGTACCCTGGGGGCGCCACGCCCGGTCCGTGTCTCTTGACCCTGTGCACCGCCGCGCCGCGCGTGGACCCCTCGGGGTTGCACCACGCGACGTACGCCTTCGTTGAGCGATCGTCCGGGAACGTCGCGGGTCGAAGCGAGCGCACGCCCTCGTCCACCGGCGGCGGTTGCGCATCAGCCTCGATTTTAGGCGCATCGCGAACGTATTTGTCAATCTCCCACTGCGATACGGTGAATGCTTCGGTGGGCCTCGCCACGAAGGTGTTCTTTTGCCGCTTAGGGTCCCATCGGTGCGAGATGAGCGTCTCCGGATTGTCGAACAGAAGGCGGGTGTTCGGCGGGCACTGGTCCACGCGCATCGTGCGCCCGCTCGCCTCCTCGACCGACATCCCACGTTTTTTCGGGTCGATGCCTAAATTGGGGCACACGCGCGCTGGGGTTCGTGGAGGGACCGGCGATACCTCTGAGGACACCAAACGCACTGACCGACTCCCACCTAGACAACGCCGACGCCCCGGCGACGAGTCTGAACCCGCCAGGCGTGTCTCTCAGCCAGGCTCGAATCGATCTGATTCTCAATCCGGATTTCCACTTGTCAAAATCGCGGGAGACGGGTTTTTGAGACTGAGGATGTGCATTTCAGAGGAATTAGAATTCAAATTGCATATAGTTTTCAAGCCTATGGGATTCAAGTGATAAATGGGGCCTGCCCCGTTGTCGGAGATCATGGCAAAATGGTTCCTCGGCGAGAACCAGTCAAAGGGCGAGAACCAGTCCAAAGATATGGAACCATTTGGCCCATCGCAGGCCCCGTTTACCACTTGTCAAAATCGCCACGCGGCTTAGTACTCTTCGTCGTCGTCGTCGTCGTCGTCGTCGTCTCGCGTCCACCTCCACGTCGTCCACCTCCCTTCATCCGAAGCCATCCCCCGCCGGAGCCGCTCGTGCGTTTCCTCGTCCTCTTCGAAGGATACGCCCGACCCGAGCCGGGTGTTCACCCGCCTTGACCACGCGTGGGGATCGGCTCGAGACACGGCATCCACGATCGGGGTATGCGGGCGGCGATGGCGTCTGTCCGGAGCGGGATCGTCGCGGCGGTCATCACGGTACCCTGGGACGGGCGTGGGTAGCACTATCAGGGAGTTTTCGTTTACGGGATCTCGGGTTGCAACTCACCTGCGGGTCTCCTGGTTGACGAGCAGGTCCTGAGAAGTGGCGAGGAGGGGCTCAAAGATGTCGGACCTCGTCACGATGCCGATGGGCACGTCGCGGTCGTTGACGACGGGGATGCGGTGGCACTTGTGCTTCAGCATCATGCCGGCGACGGAGGCCACCGTCGCGCGCTGGAGGCAGGTGCGCGGCGGGGTCGACATCACGTCCTCCACGGTGTATCCGCTGAGGTTTCCGACCTTTTCGAGGTCTTTCATCGATAATACGCCGACGCAGGTCCCGGTTTCAGGGTCTACGACGGGTACGCCCTGTCGATACGGACACGGACGGCGTCGGTTATTCTCGGAGCGATACGTGAAAAAGCAAGCAAGCACTCACCCGGTAGCGCTCCATGGTCGTCGCCACGATGGCGTCCTCGAGGGGCAGGCCCGTGGTGAGCGTGCGCGCCGGGCTGGACATGACATCAGCGACGTGGCCGTACGGGTCCACGACGGAAGCCTCGTCGATCGAGCTACTTCCTCCAGTTGGGTTATGGCTGCTGAGTCTGGCTTCGTGCTCTGCCGAGAAACTCCCGGCGGGCCTCTGCGCGGCGAAGCGCCTGTGGCTGGAGGGGCGCGCGCGGAGCTTACCCGCGGAGATGCTGGCGGCCGCGAGGGGTTTGAGTGATACGGACGCGATGATCATGGGTGGAGCGCGGCGAGGAATGAAAGCCTGAGAGGATAGGTGGGCAACCCGTCGTTGTTGGTTTGGTTGCTCCAAGAAAGTGGACAGACTGGAAAGTCAAGTCAAATATTTTCCCGTTCGGCACCCTCAGTTTTTGGGGCACGCGCACGGCAGGATGGGCGGCAGCCAGCAGTACGACCACCTGATCAAGCTACTGCTCATCGGAGACAGCGGTACGTCCCCGCGTATGACCATCGTCCACCCCGCGCGTCGTCCCGCGCACCCCCTCGGCGCCTCGCCCCCGCCCGTCACCTCCAAAAACGTTCCGCGTCTCGAGGATCTCATCATTCCCCCTCCGCCTCCCCCGTCATCTCAGGCGTGGGCAAGAGCTGCCTGCTGCTGCGGTTCTCCGAGGACCAGTTCACGAGCAGCTTCATAACCACGATCGGCATAGACTTCAAGATCCGCACGGTGGAGCTGGACGGGAAGCGCGTGAAGCTTCAGATTTGGGACACCGCGGGCCAGGAACGGTTCCGCACAATCACGAATGCCTACTATCGAGGGGCGCAGGGCATCCTGCTGACGTACGACGTGACCGACGAGGGGTCGTTCAACAACGTGAGGAACTGGATGAGGAACATCGAGCAGCACGCGACCGACGGGGTGAGCAAGATTCTGGTCGGGAACAAGTCGGACGCGGAGGAGAAGCGGGTGATCTCGACGGAGCAAGGGCTGGCGCTGGCGGAGGAGTTTGGCATCCCGTTCTTCGAGACGAGCGCGAAGGCCAACACCAACGTCGAGGACGCTTTCTTCGCCATCGCGAGGAACATCAAGGCGGGGTTGAAAACGGGCGGGGACGGGGGGAGGAGCGGAGGGATCAAGCTCGGACCGAGCGGGGGGGCGAAGTCCGGGTCGTCCTGCTGCTGATTTTTAGAGATTTTTTGCGTTGTGTTCAAAGCGACTATCGATGACCCACGAGGTTGATCGCACCCCACGAGCCCGCGACGATCATGTCCGGCGCCGACGGGTGGGCGACCGTCGCGAACGCGGGACCGGACAGCTCGATGGCCCCGTCGTTCCACCATCGCCCGCGACGCGCCCGCCGGATCCGCTCGCGACCACTCTCCCCTTTCGCCCGCTTCACGTCCTCCCCTCCCTCGGCGGCGGCCTCAGCCTCGGCTCTCTTTTCAGCCTCGGCATCGCGCGCCGCCGCCGCGGCTTCCTCCTCCTCCTCGCGCGCCAAGTCATCCACGCCCAACCCCGCGACCCAGTGCCTGGCGCCCGGCGCGGGGCTAAAGTCCAGAAGCCTGAGGCTGTCCCGGCCCGGGCACCCGACGGCGACGGCGGACCCGACCCACGCTCCCTTGCGGGTGTGCGCCAGCGCGTTGCCGCACACCCCGGGCACCAACACCGCCTCCCCCGAGCCCGTCTCCGAGACGCCCCACGTCGACGGCGGGCAGTGCGCGTGGGTAACGAGCGGCCCCGTCCAGTTGTTCCCGCCCCACCCGCGGGGCCCCGACACGTCGATGACCCCGGACCAGCCCCTGCCGAGGTGGAACCCGATCCTCCGTTGGTCGTTCGGGTCCTGCTCGCACCAGTGCACCGCGCTCCGGAGGCCCGTTCCTAAACTCGGGCCGTCCCTGATGACGGGCACCTGCTGGAGGAGCTCGGCGACGTCCACCGATCGAAGGAGCTGGTGCGACGTCTTGTTCTGCGAGCCAAACGAAAACGCCGCCGCCCTCGCCTTGGTACCCCCCGTCCCGCCCCGCAGGTCCCACACGTGCACCATACCGCGGCCTGACCCGGCGATGACGGTCTGGCCGTCGTCGCTGGCCCGCGCGCAGTTGAACGGCGAGTGGCGGTCTGTGGGCGCCGTGAGCTCCGCCCGGGGCAAGCCGCCGGCGCACCGGTCGTCCCAGAGGTACACCCGACCCCGCCGCCCCGCCGCGAGCACACGGTTACCCTCGCCGGGGCAGAACAGGACGTCCAGCAGGCCCGCGCCGTGCCCGTCGCCAGTCCTGCCCGACGCACTACCCGCGTTCTCCGCGAGCAAGGTCCGAGCGGTCACCCCGCCGGCGTCTAGGTCCACGATCTCAACCGCCATCCCGTCCCTCGACGCCGTCGCCACAGCGTCCCCGCCACGTCGCCACGCCACCGACGACAGCGATCGGTGGATCGACGGGTTACCCAACGCGCCCCGCCTCTGGAACCTGGGCTCGTACAGTAAACCCTCGCTGCGTCGCATCGTGTCCCAGGACTGCACCGTGAGCAGGCCGCCCGCGGTGGCCGCCGCGAGGTACGCGCCCGTCGGATCGAAGGACATCGACAGCACCGGGTCACCCGCCGCGGACACCGCCGCGCCCTCGTTCGGGTTGGAAGGGAGCGTGCACGTGCCAACCTCGGTGAGGCGGTCGACGTTCAGCGACGTCCCCGCGTTCTCCAGCGTCCGCTTGCGCCCGCCGAGGTCGCCGCCGTGTTGCCTCGCTCGAAGTGATCTGGTCCACCGCGGCGCACCGCGAGATTCCCGCTGCGTCTCGATGCGGTGCCGATACGCCTCCACCCTGAGGGTTCTTGTGCACTCCGCGGTCCTCGCGGCGCGCGCGGATTCGTCCGTCGCCAGCTCGTCCCCTCGCGCGCGTTCGTGCGAGGCGAAGAGCCTCTCCCAAGAATTTATCGCTCGCTCGATGCGCATCAGCGCGTCGGCCATCCTGAGTGGCGGTCGTTGCGATGCGTGCGTCCTGGGTGCGGCGTCGTTCGGGGCGATCGTAGAGTCGTCCCCCGCGCGGTCCTCGCTCGAGGCCAAGGCCGTCGTCGCATCGACAGCCTCTATCGAAGGACCCGTCGGAAGGACATCGTCATTCGCCCGTTCGCCGATGATGGCTCCCTCGGGCTTGGACGGCGCCGCGATGGGATCCCTCTGCGTCGCGTTGGTTTCGTCGCCGAGTGGTTTCCTGAAGAACCCGAGCAACGATTTCTGCCGGGAGTCTTGCTCGCTCTTCTTCACGAGACGACCCATGGCTTGCGCCCCTCCGACGCCAACAGCTCTGATTTGAACGGGCTGTGAAAGCCTCTGAAATATTGACGATGTTTGGGCTCACTTTGTCACTTTTCTAACTGCTATTCACTCACATTTCTCGTTATTTCATATTAAGCCTTTACCTTTAAATAGTCCAGTCGTGACTGAAGACCATATAGGATCGGCCAAATCTATCACCGCCGCCAAGTCCTGCCTCGATTTTGGCTCGTCTCCCGCCCGACTTAAGCCGAGGCTCGCCCATCAGTCAGCCCTCTTCTCTCGTGCACCGCAGCGTGCGTGTCAGTTGTACGCCGTCGACCGGCACCTTCAGTCACCATGGCTGATGATGACAACGCCGAGGAGATCGAGAGTGAGTTGAAAAGACCCGTCCTCGCCCCCAATCGTTTTTTTTTCCTTCAAGTCGCGCCGATTGCTGGAGGGAGGGAGGCCACCGCGCCCCCTCTTGAGCCCCCTCGCGGCGACGCGGACGTATCGCGCCCGTGACTTTCACGATACCGAGCCGTACTGACCATCTCTTTCCCGTCCGCGTGTTATTCTTCACCGCAGTGTGGAAGGTCCGCAGGGTGAGTACCCCCTCCACGCGCGCCTCGCCCCACTCCCGAGCGTATCCAGAGAGCCAAAACCCCGAGAACGATCGCGCGCCAGGCACCGACGCTGACCTCCAACCCCCCTTTTCCTCCCTCTCATCTTCCCAACAGCTCGTCAAGGGTCTCCAGGAGGCTCGCGGCAACGGAACCTCCATGATTTCGCTCGTCATCCCTCCCAAGGGCCAGATCAACCTGACCTCCAAGATGCTCGCCGACGAGATTGGGACCGCCTCGAACATCAAGTCGCGCGTCAACAGGCAGTCCGTGCTGGCCGCCATCGGAAGCGCGCAGCAGCGCCTTAAGCTGTACAACCACGTTCCCCCCAACGGCCTCGTCATCTACTGCGGGACCGTGCTGACGGACGAGGGCAAGGAGAAGAAGCTGAACATGGACTTTGAGCCATTCAAGCCCATCAACACCTCGCTGTACATGTGCGACAACAGGTTCCACGTCGAGGCGCTGTCGGACCTGCTTCAGTGCGACAGCAAGTACGGCTTTGTGGTGATGGACGGTCACGGTACGTTGTTCGGGACCCTCGCGGGCAACCACAGGGAGGTGCTGCACAAGGTGAGCGTCGACCTGCCCAAGAAGCACGGCCGCGGCGGTCAGTCGGCGTTGCGCTTCGCGCGCCTCCGCCTCGAGAAGCGCCAAAACTACGTGAGGAAGATCGCCGAGCTCACCACCCAGCTGTTCATCACCGACGACCGTCCGAACGTCAACGGCCTGATCATGGCCGGTTCCGCGGATTTCAAGAACCAGCTCCTCGGGTCCGACTTATTTGACCAGCGCCTGCAGCCGCACATTCTCATGATTGTGGACGTCTCCTACGGCGGCGAGAACGGGTTCAACCAGGCCATCGAGCTCTCCGCCGAGACGCTCGGCAACATCAAGTTCATCAAGGAGAAGAAGCTCATCAGCAAGTACTTCGACGAGATCAGCCAGGACAGCGGCAAGTACTGCTTCGGGGTGAATGACACCCTGTCGTGTCTGGAGATGGGGGCTATCGAGACGCTCATCGTGTGGGAGGATCTGGCGGTCGAGAGGTGCGTCTTGCTCAACAGCCAGACGCAGGAGGAGCACATCCACTTCTTCACCCAGGAGCAGCAGGCGGATGATAAGAACATGAAGGACCCCGAGACCGGCGTGGACCTGGAGCTGACGGATAAGATCCCCATGATGGAGTGGCTGGCGAACGAGTACAAGAACTTTGGCTGCAGCCTCGAGTTCATCACCGACCGCTCCGAGGAGGGCTCGCAGTTCGTCCGGGGCTTCGGAGGCATCGGCGGTATCCTTCGCTACCAGGTGAACCTCGCGGACTTCGAGGTGGCTAGCGACCACGACGACGACTCCGACGAGTACTCCTCCGACGGCGAGGGCTACATCTAATCTAGTCTCAGGGCGGCGGCAGATTTTGGGGGGTTGCCGGGTGGCTATGCGTAACCCAAGCCCCAACGTTAGAAAGACTGTCAATAGCGGGTTGGTGTATCTAAATAAGAACGCGAGTCTCGTTGAGTGAATCGTAATACGTGATTGAATTTTATTACAGTGCCCGAGGGCACTCAAAACATTATTGAATGGAAACCGTAGCCTCGGCGCAACGTTTAGTGGCGGGGAAGATCGAACAGACCCTTTCCGTCGTTGATCGAGATGAAAAAGTCGGCGAAGACGAGGGCGAGGATGGCCATGAGCTTCATGACGATGTTGAGCGCGGGGCCGGAGGTATCCTTGAGGGGATCGCCGACGGTGTCACCGACGACGGCAGCCTTGTGGATCTCGGAGCCCTTGCGCTGGACCACGCCGTCGATGACGAGGGCACCCTTCTCGACGTACTTCTTGGCGTTGTCCCAGGCGCCGCCGGTGTTGGAGGCGGAGATGGCCATCTGGATGGAGGAAGAGATGGCACCCGCGAGGAGACCCGCGACGGCGTCGACGCCGAGGAAGATGCCGAAGAGGAGCGGGGTGGACATGACGAGCACGGCGGGCGCGACCATCTCGCGGAGAGACGCGTCGGTGGAGATGGCGATGCACCTGGCGTGGTCGGGGGGCCCGTGGCCGGGGGTACCCTCGAGGAGGCCGGGGATCTCGCGGAACTGCCTGGCGACCTCCCTGACCATCTCGTTCGCAGCCTGGCCGACGGACTTCATGGTCATGGCGGAGAACCAGTAGGGGATCATCGCGCCGAAGACGAGGGACGCGAAGATGAGGGGCGACACGAGGGACACCGAAGCGAGTTCGAGGTGCGCGCGGGTGACGAACGCGCCGAAGAGGGCGAGGCCGACGAGGCAGGCGGAGCCGATGGCGAAGCCCTTGCCGATGGCGGCGGTGGTGTTACCCGCGGCGTCGAGGGCGTCGGTCTTCTCGCGGACAGTCTCGGGGAGCTCGGCCATCTCGGCGATGCCACCCGCGTTGTCGCAGATGGGGCCGTAGACGTCGATGGCGAGGCAGGTGGCGAGGTTGGAGAGCATGCCGAGCGCGGCGAGGGCGACGCCGTACATGTCACCGAGGTAGAAGGAGAGGTAGATCACGATGGAGAGGAGGGTGACGGGGAGGATGGTGGACTTGTAGCCGAGCGCGAGGCCGTAGATGATGTTGGTGGCGGCGCCAGTCTCGCACGACGCCGCAACCTCGCGGACGGGCTTGTAGGAGTGGGAGGTGTAGTACTCGGTGATGAAGCCGATCATGCAGCCGGACCAGAGACCCGCGACGGTGCAGCCCCAGGCCTTGGTGGGGGTGAAGGTCAGCACGGTGCCGGAAACAGCCTTGAGCGCGAACTTGGAGGGGAGGAAGAGGTAGGCGAGGATGTAGACAACCCCGGTGAGCATGATGGTGGTGGCGCCGAGCTGAACCTTGAGGACCTTCTCGATGTCAGACTCCTTCTTCACGGGCTGGATGTGAGTGGCGAGGAAGGAGCAGATCATGCACACGAGGATACCACCGCCGGAGATGGCGACGGGGAACATGAGGCCGGCCCAGCCACCGTAGTGGATGAGCTCGGCGGACTGAGAGGCGACGACGAGCGCGGCGCAGGTGGCCTCGGCGAAGGAGCCGAAGAGATCGGAGCCCATACCGGCGACGTCACCGACGTTGTCACCGACGTTGTCCGCGATGGTGGCGGGGTTCCTTGGGTCGTCCTCGGGGATACCCGCGACCACCTTACCGGCGAGGTCGGCGCCGACGTCGGCAGCCTTGGTGTAGATGCCGCCGCCGACGCGGCCGAAGAGCGCGATGGAGGAGCCACCGAGACCGTAGCCGGCGAGGGCCTCCATGAGGTGGAGGGCGTCCTTGTGGGCGCACCCGTCGGAGCAGTCGGCATCGTCAATAAGGATGGTGTTCCAGTCCTTGAAGTGGACGGCGAAGAGGTGCGCGAGGACGTAGAGCACGAGCATGGAGAGGCCGCAGAGGGAGAATCCCATGACGGATCCGGCGCGGAAGGCGGTGTTGAAGGCGTCGGTCCAGGGGTTGGGGCCGGCGGCCATGACGGTGGTGCGCGCGTTGGCGAAAACGGCGACCTTCATGCCGATGAGACCGGAGACGATGGAGGTGAGGCCGCCCGCCACGAAGGAAATCGCGGTGAGACCGCCCTGATCGATTTGGAACTTCTTCTCGACGTACGAGGTCATCAGGAGCACGACGACGCCGAAGGAGGCGATGAAGTACGCGCAGATGGTGTACTCGGCGCGGAGGAAAGAGTCGGCTCCTTCCCTGATGGCATCGTAGATGCCGATCAGCTTGGAGGTGTCCAGGCCGGAGTTTGAGAGGGTGTCGCTGCCGCCGGTCAGGGAGACCCTGGCGACGAGCTTGTACTGGAACCAAGCGAAGATCATGCCGATGATGGCGGTGATGAAGATGAAGGCATCGGCGCCCTCAGCGGACATGATGGACGAAGCCATGTTTGTCGGGTTTTCTTCCCTTGCGCGCGAGCGTAGGTGAAGCCGGAACGTGCAAACGCGCCGCGTGGAGTGCCGCCGATCTGGTTAGTTGCAAATTCCCTAAAACCCGTCTGCGCCGACACGTCTTGGCGAGTTATAACCCTGGTTTTTAAATGCGGGAAAAAGGGGGATATTTAGTTCGTTAGAACGCGCCGCAAAAAAGCTTCAAACCGAAAACGTGGATTCTCAACGAGCATTCTCTGCCACCAGTGCTACGAAACAGGACACGAACCGTTTCTGACTCCTAAATATATGGAGAGGGGTTCGGGAGAATGTCGACGACTTTCGCGCTAATCGCGCATTTCCGAGTCATCATCGGACCTTTTTGCAGTTGGAATCGTGAGAAATGCGGAGGAATCCTTTCGAAAAATGTATGAAGCCGTGTTAGGAATTATGGCGCTGTTTTTCCCGCCTAAATATTATTCTACTGATACCCACTCTGAACACGTTGGAAATTGCGAATAACACGATATTCCAATCGCACAATAAAGGGTTTTTCAGTGGTCAGTCCGAAATCACCAGTCCGAAATCCCGATAAATGCACTGCTCGCGTGTCAGGAAAACCCCAGACAATTAGCACGTGCCGTGAAACATTTTGACTGAAACGGCGACAGCTTTCTTCAACCCGAGCGAAACGGAACGTACCCCCGTTCGGCGGGCTCGAGACGCGCGCATTGCGCAGCGCAGCGCTCCACGCGTCGAGTGTCCGCGTCGTTTTCACGATCGCGACGCTTGGATTGACACAGATATCGCCGACCGCGCGACGTCCCGTGCACCCGCGCTCGCCATGAGCGCTC
>Ga0302116_1000140_pt1 | contig 39842 bp, 30 predicted proteins | sample AG5_SCM_MG_FD_203124 | JGI IMG/M metagenome (GOLD analysis project Ga0302116, IMG submission 203124) | Marine microbial communities from Western Arctic Ocean, Canada - AG5_SCM | ecosystem: Environmental > Aquatic > Marine > Oceanic | place: Canada: Western Arctic Ocean | collected 2017-10-01 | reverse complement strand
TCGATCGAGCCAACCGAGAAAAAGAATCTGCCGAGGAACGTGTCGTTTCATGAAGTGCGCGTTCAGATGGACGGTCGAAAATGACTCAAGAATGTGGGTCTGTTTTACTCCATCCAAAAAGCCAAATTTGGGGTAACGAAGAAAACTCGGGTCAACCCAAAGTCGAGAGCGTTAAGTTTTCGTGCGGTGAACCTGGGGAGGCCCCGCATTGCGACGAACCCGCAACGAACGCAGCGACCGGGCCGCCGCCGCCGCGCGCGTTCATCGTCGACCGTACGTCACACATCGCAGCCTCGACGAGCGCGCGTCCGTTCGATCGAACCGGACCAGAGGGCGCGTTCGGTTCCGAGAAATCGATTAACTTTTAATTCCCCCGGTCAAGTGACGGGAGGGAGTCGAGAGGCACACGCGTGGGATGGCGACGCGTTACGACCCGTCCATGGCTGGACCGGCCGATCGGGGACGACGCCAGTTCCCCGCCGGACCGTCGCAGATCGCCGGGCTCCCGGGAAACTTCGCCGTGCCGAGTGCGTCCCCCCATCATCCACCGCCTCGACCCGACTCGCTCCGTCACTTCCCGGATTCTCCCTCGGAAGCGCCGTACGAGAGTCGCGCGATGACTCGCGTGAACACCGCGCTGACGTCGTGTCTCCCGTCCCCTCTCTCACGCGCAGGACCTCCCGATAACATACCGCCGCCCCCCGGAGCCGGAGGCGGCGAACGACGACCGGAGCCGCCGAGCCTGCTCCTGACGGGCGAGGTGCCTCCGCCCCCCAGAAACATCCCCCCGCCCAGGGCGGCAGCGCCACCCATGCCCGGCCCGCCCCCGCCGGGCATGGGCATGGGACCGGGGCCGCAACTCGGTAGGTTCAACCCCGGAGGAGGATTCAAGCCCGACCTGGACGCGATGCGCCTGCCGCGCGTCGGCGCACCCCTTCGCGGGCCGGGAACACCGCCCCAGGGAGACGACGGCTTCGGTGTCGACGATTTTCCCCCGAGGCCATCGCAGCCTCCCTCGCGCGGCGGACCCGGACCCGGGCGCGGGCCCCGTCGATTGGGCACACCAAACGACGTACGCGAGCTCGAGGACAGGCTCGTCGCCGCGGAATCCGCCGCCGCCGCACACGCCAGCAGGCTACGCAACATGGAACGACGAATGGCAATCGCGGAGGCGGCGCGAAAAGAAGATTCGGGAGGCGCCAGGGGAGTCATCGAGGCGCTCGAGCAACGCGTCTCCAACCTGCAGATGGAGAACGCGCGCGCCGGTGGGCTGGTCATGGAGCTGAAGGGGCGGCTGGACGCGACGGAGAGCGACGTCAAGGAATCGAGGGCGCAGGCGATGCGCGTGGAGGCGGCGGGTGAGTACTTTTTTTATTCTCTAACTGTTTGCCCATATGAACTTTGTGTTTTACAGCGCAAGTTGCCACCGTCGCCGCGCGCGATGCGTTTGACCAGATCCAGCAACGAATCGGAATCGAGCAGGGCTCCGACGCACGAAGGCTCGACTTGCTATCCGCGGAGATTGCACGCATCACGCGCGACATCGCGGACACGCGCGGGGAGGATGCGGCCAAGCGGCAGATTCTGGAGGCTAACATCGCGCGAGTGGAGGGGCAAAAGGCGGTTGACAACACGTCCCAGCAGTTCCTCGACGTCCGCCAGAAGCTCAACCAAACGGAGCTCCAGGTCGTCGCGCTCATCGAGCAAATACAGGACGAGCGGAGGCTGCGCGCGGAGGCGGAGACCCGGCTGGACGTGGCCATCTCCCGAATGGCCGAGCTCAACGACGCGAGGGAGGGCAGCATGGTGCGCAAATTCTCATCCGAGCTCGACAACGCGAGGCTGGAGCTCGCGCGCGCGTTGTCCGACGAGAAGGAGGAGGCGCAGACACGCGACGACCACATCGTCCGCGACAAGGACGAGCAGCTCGCGCAGTGGGAGAAGGTCGCCACCAAAGAACGGGCCCGTAACCTCGAGCATCAGCTCATCCTCGAGAAGGCGGTTCGCGAGGAGCACGACCAGCGCGTGAACCAGATGGACGCGATGAACAAAGGACTGGACAGGGTGAACCACGAGGTGACCCAGGCGCTTAGGGACGAGATGCAGACCCGCGAGTTACGGGAGAACAAGCTCAGGGGGCAAATTTCCCAATCCGTGCTCAAGCTCCACGCCGCTAACAAGGATACTCGGGATAAGCTCACGCAGGAGCGCGACGAGATTCACGCCACGCTCAAGACGGAGATCAAGTCGCGCATGCATCACCTCGCGCTGCTCGAACGGCACATGAGGGACGCGCAGGTTGACACCAAGCAGACGATTCGAAGCGTCGAGGTGTCGTTGGCCAATCGCATCAACGCCACGGACCAAAAGGTTGACATCGAGATGAACATGATCCAAAAGCTCGTCGCTCGGCAGTCCAAGCTCGAGACTGACTTTGTCCGGTTCAGCGAGGATATCGTGTGCGCGTTCGATACGATCCAGGAGGACCTCACCGTCGCGGCGGTGTCCCAGGCGCTCAACACCGAGTGCGACAACGTGCAAGCCGAGTACGTCTCCGACACCGCCGCCGACATCTTGGAAGTCGTCGAGGCTCAGGACAAGCGGGACAAGGCGAACCACGAGAAACTCTCGAGGGCGGTGTTCGGGGACGACCCGGAGAACGGCGGCGTTGGGTTGCTGCCGCGGGCGCAGAAGACGGAGGCTGACGTGGCGCGTCTGCAGCGCCAGGAGTTACGCATCCGCGACGACATCGACGGCGTGAACGAGCGGCACGACACGCTACGGGCCGAGGTTGAATCCGCCCAGTGCCTACACGCGGTGGACGTGGAGTCTATCCAGGCGGAGCTCGACGCGGGAGCCGCGGACCGCGCCGCCATCTTCGACGACGTCGAGCACAAGGTCAAGGAGCAGATCAAGCACCTGCGCGAGGAGAACGTGTCGAGCATGCGGGTCATCGAGTCGGGCATCGACGACAAGTTTGTCGATTTCCGCACCAAATTCGGCCGCAAGCTCGGCTCGCTCGAGTACACCACCGAGGAGTTCCAGGACTTTGTCGTGCACCAGTCGCTGGAGAACGAAGCGATCCGCATCGACGCCGAGACGTACGCGGAGGCGCGGCTCGGTAAGGAGCAGGACAAGAGGCTCGCCGCGCTCGCCGACCTCAAGCAGCACGTCACCGCCGTCGTCGCCGACGAGGCTAACCAACGACGGCTAGGCGACTCCGACACGCGCCGCGCGTTGCAGGACGACATCGCGGACCTCGAAGACACCGCCGCCGATGCCGTGCGCGAGTTACGCGAGGGCCTGCGCGATGAAATCTCCGAGCGTAAGTTTGAATCCGAGGCGCTTCACAGGGACCTGGGCGAGGCGTTGAACGTCGCTCGGAGCCGGCTGGAGTGCGACGTGAGGGCGCTGGAGGAGCAGGCGTCGGGTAACATCGCGGCGCAGAAGCTGGAGGAGGAGTTGATGCGCGCCGAGCTCGACGACGCGATGCAGTGCCTGCAGGATGGCGTCGAGGAGGTGAAGAGCAAGGTTGGCGAAGGGGTGCGTGAGGCGCTCGGTGAGGAGCTGGAGAAGGTGAACGAGTCGCTGGTCAAGGTGAAGAAGGATACCGAGGAGACGATGAAGGAGCGGTTGAAGGACGTGGTGACCTCGCTGGTGGAGCTGACGGAAGATGTGGAGGCGGTGAAGGCGCGAGCGGCGGCTGGAGGCTCGGCGGCTGGAGGTTCGGCGGCGGCGGCCGCGCCCGCGGCGGCTGCGGCTGCGCCCGCGGCTGCGGCTGCTGAGCCCGAGCCGGAGCCGGAGCAGATTCAACACGACTTCGGGCCCGACCCCGCGGCTGACGAGGAGGCTCCCGCGGCCGAAGAGGCTCCTGCAGCTGAGGAGGCACCCACCGAGGAGGCGCCTGCCGAGGAGGCGCCTGCCGAAGAGGCTGCCGCTGAAGAGGAGGCACCTGCCGAGGAGGCACCCGCCGAGGAGGCACCCGCTGAAGAGGCACCTGCCGAGGAGGCACCTGCCGAGGAGGCACCTGCTGAGGAGGCGCCCGCCGCTGAAGAGGCTGCCGCTGAGGAGGCGCCCGCCGAAGAGGCACCTGCCGAGGAGGAGGCACCTGCCGAGGAGGCTGCCGCTGAAGAGGAGGCACCTGCCGAGGAGGAAGCTCCCGCCGAGTAAAATAAGCAACACAAAACCGGGAAGGGCTGTAGGGACACCGATAGCGGGGATGATAGAATGTGCATTTACCGAAAAAATAACTTTTATTACTTGCAACGTGCATGCGCGACGCACCCGATTCAACTTAATAATCGGTGTCGATCGCGAGGGTATGTACAGGTTCGGGTCCCCCAGCTGGTGCGCCGCGTCTGCACGACTTTGAAAAAATGGAAGCTTGCTCGTACACTGTAAGTCGCCGGCTTTTACTCCGCCGGTCTTTGTCTTTCCTCTCAGTCAGTCATCATCATCAACGTGTTGGTGGTATAACCCTCGCACGCACAAAAGACTTGTGCGTGATCGTGGGTGTATATACGATATGAAGCGTCACCGGGCGCCGCCGGATTTAGCCTCCTGCGCCGCCTTGATGCGCGCGGTGAAGGAGTCGCCGCCGGGCGCGACGACGTCGAGGTCGTCGGAAGATGAACCGCCGCCGGACGATTCCACCTTCTTTGCCTTCATCCTCGCCACCGCGTTCATGCTCTCCTCCTTGTTGACGCCGCCTGATTCAGCGCCGGACTTGAGCGCGCCCCACTTGGAACCGCCAGACTTGGCGGGGGTGGGCGCAGCGGGGGCGTCCATCTTGGGCCTCGCGGGCGCCCCCGGGGGAGCCGGCTTGGGCGGCGGCGGCGGGGCGTAGGCCCTGGGCGCGGACGGCGAAGGCACCGGGGGCTTGCCGGTGGGTACCGGCGGGGGCGGGACGGCGGTCTTGCCCGGTGACGCGCCAGCCTTGAGGGCGCCCCACTTGGAGCCGCCGCCCGCCGCGGGCGTCGTCGACGCGGGGGGCGGTGGCGGTGGCGGCGGGGAGGAGCCGCGTGATTTGGCGAAGGAGTCGCGGAAGGACTGGAGCATGTCCTCGACGTCCTTCTCGGCGCCGCCGGGAGGGATGGTCATGGCCTTCTCGACAGCCTTGGAGGCAGCCTTGGCGGCGGCGTCGGCCTTGGCTGCGGCTTCGGCGAGCTTGGCGGGATCCGGGAGCTTGGGCTTGTCATCCTTCTTCTCCTCCTTCTTCTCCTCCTTCTTGGGTTCCTCCTTCTTGGCCTCGACCTTCTTCTCTTCCTTCTTGGGCTCGGACTTGGCGTCGGCGCCGCCCTTGAGGGCACCCCACTTGGAAACCGCGGAGGTGAACTTGTCGCCAGACTTCTCCTCCTTCTTAGCCTCGACCTTCTTCTCCTCCTTCTTGGGTTCCTCCTTCTTCTCAACCTTCTTGTCAGCCTCCTTGGCGGCGGCGCCAAAGTCGAAGATGGCGGAAGCCTTGACGTCCTTCTTCTCCTCCTTCTTCTCCTCCTTCTTCTCCTCCTTCTTCTCCTCCTTCTTGACTTCCTTGACGCCCTGAGCGAGGGCGGTGAACTTGTCGCCCGAGGACTTCTTGGCCTCGACCTTCTTCTCCTCCTTCTTCTCCTCCTTCTTCTCCTCCTTCTTCTCCTCCTTCTTGGCCTCGGGCTTGTAAGCCGGCGCGCCCTTGAGCCTGATGTCCACCAGGCCCTTGAACTCGCCCGTGACCTGCACGGTGCTGCCCGACGAGTGCAGCTGGACCATGCGCTTAAAGTTGCGGCGGAACTCCTGCTTGATCTCGCCGCCGGTGCGGATGCGGCGCGTGAGCATCTTGTACTCCGCAACGCCGCCCGGAGTCATCTCCACCTCGCCCTTCCACACGTCACCCTCCGACCACTTCAGAGGCAGCGCCCTTTCGTTGTCCCAGCCGCCAAACTCCTTCGCGGAGCCGACGATGCAGACCTCGTGGCCGTACATGATCTTCTTGTGGATGTTGAAGTTGACCTTGACGTTCTTGTCCATCTTATCGTCCTTGCGCTTGAGATCTACGTCGCGGCCGAAGGCGCCTTTGGCCACGATCGTGGCGCCGCCCTCGTAGAGCTGGACGATGCGGTTGTGTCGCTTTTCCCAGTACGCGGGCTGGCCGTGCTTCTTCTTGATGGCGATCTTGTACTCGACGTAGCCGCCGGCGGGAACCTCGATGGATCCCTTCCACACGTCGCCGTCGGACCACTTGAGGTGCACGCCGTCGTTGGGCTTCCAGCGGCCCATCTTGTCTGAGTTGCCGCAGACGACGAGCTGCTCGCCGTAGCGGAGCTTCTGCTTGATCTCGAACTCGAGCTTGACCTTGTCGCTCGCGGGCTTGTCGCCCGCGCGGACGACGAGCGAACCCGATCGCACGGGGCGGCGGTCGCGCGAGACGACGGCGCGGGAATTAACGAGCTGGTTTCTCGAGAATTCCGAGGTGCGAGAGGCGACGGCGGTTGCCGAAGGCGCGCGCATGGCGGCCATGGTCAAAAACGCGTGGGAAACGCTTGGAAGCTCCGAGCTCTACGGTTTGCCGAAACTTAAAAGCCGTGCGCGGGCGTGTGGGCGCGCGCGTCAAGTGGTACACCGCGCGGGCCGCGCCGACAATTACTTGAAACTATCGTGTTTTCTTGACAAGTGTATTTTTGGAAGCGGGTGAGTCTCACTTGTGTGGCGCTCAGGACGAACCACAGCGCTCGATTCGGGGGTGTCAGCCAATCAAAAAGCACTGCTGCTCAACGCAACTCAAAAAGTGGTTTTCCCGCCCGACTCGAATTTGACGGTCTGATCCGAGTGCAGATGTACGTCACCACGTTCCCATACAGATGACAGATTATTCACTATCCGCGTCAGATGAAAGGGATGGGCAAACCAAGGGAGTCATCGACTCCCCCAATTTTTACACGGCTGGAAAATGAGTGTCAGAGTGGGATTCGTCGCAAGTGCCACCTGTTGAGAATCAGATCTTCCCACGGTTTGGTTCCCCTTGTTTACGAGTGAGTGCCTCGGAGTTTGGAAAGTCGAAAAGACGGTTTGCAACTCGTGACACGAGTGTGTTTCACAAATAGCTGCTACGAGATAAACAACGACTACTCTTAGCACGTGGGTCGGTTGAGGTGCGCGAGGTACGCCCCCTTCCCCGTCGAGTACAGCTCGTGCTCCAGCCACCCCGCCTTGGCCTCGTCGCCAACCTCGCCGGCCCACTCCAGCAGCGACGCGACGACGTCGGCAGACACGGACCCACCCCTGAGTGAAACAAAACACGAGGTCATTCAAATTGCCCATACGAAGATAAAAATAAAACTCACCGCGCGTGAAACTCGAGGACGCAGTCGAACGCGTCGTCCAACGTGCCACGTCGTTCCGCGCACTCGATGAGCGCGTGCCACGTGGACGATTCGAGCCCCGACCCGTGCCTCTCCGCCCTCAACGCGGCGTCCATCACGCGCCGAAACCTTCGCTGATTCGTGACCACCGAGGACTGTGCATCGTCGGCGATGTTTTCGGCATTCATGTTTTGGCGTTTTTGGCTTTCATTTTTGGCAAACGCTCTGCAAACGGCGACCAACACGTCGTTCGCGGTGCGTGTCCCCGGCGCGGCTCCAAGGTCCGTCAGCGCGCCCATCGCCGCGAGCGCCCTTTCATGCGCACGCGTGGTTTGACTCCCTTCGTTCCCCTCGTTCGAAGCGGCTTCGAGCAACGCTTCGCAGATTGCGTCGCCGAATCCTTCGCACAATCCGTCCAGACCCACGACGCCCGTGGATCCCGCTTTTCGAACCCCGACGCCCATCGCGGTCTGGAACGAGAACACGCCGCCCAAACCCATCGGCGTCGCGCGTAAACCCGCCTCCGCGGCACCCCGGCTGCGGTGCGCGAGCATCCACAGCAGCCGCAACGCGCGCTCGGACCCCGGCTCTGAGTTCTTCGTTGGATCATCGACATCTTTTTCGCTCCTCCCCCGTCTCGCGACGCCGCGCATGGCGCGGATGTACATGCGCCGATTCGGGGGACATCCCACCGCGTGCATCTCGCGGAACAGCGCTAGGATATCGTCCGGGGTATCATCCGGCTTCTTCGTGTCGTTCGATGCGTCCGCGAGGATGGATCGAGACGCCGATGAATCGAGCGTCGCGTCGAGTCGTCCTTCGTAAAAGATTCGATTCGGATGCATCGAGTCGTCGTCGTCGTCGATCGTTTGGTCGTCCGGATCGATCATGTGCGCCTCGGTGGTCCACTGCGTGACGGGATCCTGCCGCGCGATCCTGCGCGCCTCGGCCCTGCGCTTCGCGCGATCGCGTCGCGCCGTGAGCGTCGTCCGGCTCGCGTGTCGCAGCCACTCCCCGGTCTCGTCCTCGTCGTTTTCAGATGTGGATGCACCTCCGAGCTCCATCAGCCGGGACGTGGACGCCTGCGCGAGCGTGGAGTCGATGGCGGCTCGCACCAGGCGCATCATGTCCGCCCTGGGCTTAGAGATGCGGTGCGCCACCTCGGGGTGCTCGCGGAGGACGTCCTTGAGGTGCCGCCAGCCCCTCAGCCTCGCCAGCCTCGTCTCGCGAGAGGGCGCTTGGGTCGTGGACATCATCGATGAGTCCGACGACGTGGACGTCGCCGCCGCTTCCGGCTCGTCGGACGCGGACGCGAGGAAGGCAGCTTCGGCGCGCGTGGCGAGATCCGCGCGGGAGATGACCGCCTCGAGCGCGGCGGCGTTGCGGGACATCGCCCGCACCCCCTCGGGCCTCGCGCTGACGTCCCCGGAGGCTTCCCGAACCGCCCCGAGCACCACGCTACGGACGCTCGTTTTTTCATCTTTTCCATTCCACGCGTCGTCGTGCGCGGTGTCGATACTGGACGGAAGGTGCGCCCCAGCGACGGGCAGGAGCGAGCGGAGCTGGATACGGTCGCCATCGAGCCGCCGCGCGACCCTGAGGAGCCGGCGAAGCCCGTGGCGGACCTGAGCGGCCGACATAGTGCTCACGGTTGTGTGCTTCAAAGTATTTTTTGGCGCGAGTTGTCAACATTTGTGCTGCCCCTGGATTGTAGTCACACGGAGCGGAATTGCGGGTAATTAGATAAAGTACGCGTTCAGTGCACATACAAACAGTTAGGGATTACGAGGCGATGACAAATCAAACAGAAATTGGATTCGCCCTATCCGGAGCATAAAGTCCCGCACCCGCGCGTCAGAAGGCGACGCGCCGGGGCGCCAGGCGCGTGAGTGAGTGAGCGACATGGGGACGCTCGTCACGGTGCGCTCGCCGTTCGCGGCGGCGCGCGCGTCGCGCATCACGACGCTCCCGAGGTCCACCCGAGCGTCCGCGGCACCGAGATGCGTCGGCGCGCCCGAGAAGATGGTGACTCGCGGGGGGCGTCTCACAAATGGGGACCGGGTTGGAGTAGTCACCGCGCGCGTCATCCCTTCTGCGGGCAGCAGGACGGCTGGCGCATGCCGTGACAGGAACGCCGTGATCTCACGCGCGACACCATCCGGGGGCTCCGACGAGGCGGACAACGCCTACTTCGACGAGGACGACACCGGCAAGCTCCTCGTCGCGTGCGCCATCGGCCTCGCCACCGGCCTCGGCGTCGCGCTCTTCAACGTCGCCGAGCACTCCACGCACGACGCCGTGTTCATCTTCAGCGCGTTCGACCCGTCACGGTTCCAACTAGAGGGCATTCGGCAGTCAGGACCCGCCGCGGACACGCTCTTCCAGGCGGTCAGCGCAGTCGCGGCGCCAACCGCGGCGGGATTCCTCGTCACCGGACTTCGATTCGCGGCGGGCGGGTTCGAGGGAGAGGAGGTGCCGCGCGCGCCGAGATGGCGCGGCCTGCGAGCGAAGTCACCCGAGGACGAAGATGAAGAGACGGTCGTCGTGGACGTGGATACCGACGCGGATGCCGAGGATACCGAGGATGAGGACGAGGGCGAGGCGCCGGGACCCGAGGGACCGCTGCGTCGGGCGTTCAAGCCGGTGCTCAAAGCCGCCGCCGCCGTCGTCACCCTCGGCAGCGGCGCCTCGCTGGGACCCGAGGGGCCGTCCGTGGAGATCGGCGCGTCCGTCGCGGGCGGCGTGAGCGAGCTCGCGAACATGACGTCCTCCGCGAAAACCGCGCAGAGGCTCGGGCTCATCGCCGCGGGCTCGGCGGCGGGCATCAGCGCCGGGTTCGGCGCTCCAATCGCGGGACTCTTCTTCGCGTTCGAATCCATACTTCAACCCGCGGCGTCGCGCGGGTCCCTGCCCACGCGCGGGGGCAGCACCGGCTTCGGGCCGCTCACCACCGAGAGCGTCATCCTCGCGTCGGTGCTCGCCGCGGTGGTTTCCAACCAAATCTTAGGGGATACCCCGGTGAGTTTCTATTTGTATTTCCGTATTCTTTTTGTTTTCGTATGAGCGGTTAGACTGACGGCGTGTTTTGTGTTGCAGGCTTTCGTGGTTCCCGCGTTTGACATTCGCGACGCCGCGGAGCTGCCGCTCTATTTACCCCTAGGGTTCCTCTGCGGAGCCACCGCGGTGGCGTTCCGTGCGTCGAGTAGCGCGTTGGGTAACGCGTTCAACGCGTTGGAGAAGGGCGTCGGGAGCTGGGGGGGCGTGCCCAGGGAGTGGCACGCGCCGCTAGGGGGGTTAATCTTCGGTTTCATCGCGCTCTACTTCCCAGAGGTGAGAGTTTATTTTTGTTTCTGTATGGGCAATTTGTTTGATGTCGTGTTACCCTTGTTCACAGGTGACGTACCAAGGGTTCGACAACGTGAACTCAATCTTGAACGCGGAAGGCAGCGCGTACAGGCTGCCTTACCCGCCCGAATTGTTACTGGAACTGGTGCTGGTGAAGATCGCGTCGACGAGTCTGTGCAGGCAGAGCGGTTTGGTGGGCGGGGTGTACGCGCCCAGTCTGTTCATGGGAGCCGCGTTGGGGTGAGTTTCTCATTGTATTTCCGTAATTCGAGTTTCTTTTTATTTCCATATGGGCGATTAGACTGACGGGCAATTTGTTTTGTGTATAGGTCCGCTTACGGCGCCGCTCTGGTGCCTTTGGCGCTCGCTGGCGTGCCCGTGGCGGCGCCCCAGGCGTACGCGCTCGTGGGCATGGCTGGTGTGCTCGCGGGTATCTGCAGGGTGCCCCTCACCGCCATCTTATTGCTCTTCGAGCTCACGCACGATTACAGAATCATCGTCCCGCTCATGGGTACCGTCGGAGTGAGTTCGTTGGTGGCGTCAGCGGCGGAGCGGAAGATGAGCATGATGTCCGCGTCCGTGGCGCAGGGAACCAAGTCCGCGCTCGACTCTCTACGAGCCTCCTTCGACGAGGACGACGAGCTGGACAGGGTCAGCAGAGAAGCGGCGCTGGAACGAGCCATGCTCGACGACGAAGAGGTGGAATGCGCGGAGGAGGATGAGGAAATCGGCCTGTGCGAGATAACCGCGGGATCGGGATCGAGTTCCGGGATTGAAGTCACGAGGATGAACGCGACGGATGAAGAGGCGTTGCGTTCCTTGCGCGTCGTGGACGTCATCAGGAGGGACGTGCCGAGGGTCAGCGCGCTGGCGTCGGCGGCGGATGCGGCGCGAGAGGCTTGCGACTACGCGACGTGAGTCTCTTTTGGTTTTTTTTTGGTTTTTTTGGTTTTTCTTTGGTTATTTTGGTTATCGCACGTACGGGCAATTAGACTGACGACGGCGTGTTTTGTTTGTGTACAGGATCGCGAGAGAAAAATCAAACAATTCAGTCGCCACGTGCTGCGCGATCGTCGTCGACCCGGCGAGCGGTGAGTTCGTGGGCGTGGCCACCGCGTCGTCGCTCGCGGGCGCGCTGGACGTCATGCGCACGCGCGCCAAGGGGAACGAGGGTTTGGGACCCGTGAGTGCGGCGGACGCTTGCGACTTTTCGATTCCCAGCGTGAAGAGCGGGTCTTCGTTGTGGGAGGCTCGGATGGCGATGGCGTCTGCGGGTGGCGCCGGGCTGTGCGCGGTGGTGGCCGCGGCTGGTAGTAACGCACGCGGCGTGAGCGTTTCGCAGAGCGACGGGGATGGCTTCGCGGTTGGCGTGCGGGCGCTCGGGGTTGTCGCGGCTGGCGACGTGGAGTCGGAGAGGGAGGCGGCGAGGTTACGGAAATCGCTCAAGCTTCTCAGGCGACAAACTTCCGGGCGGGACTCGGACGTTACGGACGATGCCGGGAAGGACGAGGTCGGTGGGGATGATTCCGACGCGGGGGAGGAGGCGAAGGAGTCGAGGTCGCGGAATAAGGGCGCGGTGCGGTAGGACCGATGAGTTTGTCGCGTTCGAGACGATACGAGTTGATTATTGCCGTCGTGCGCGCAGGTGGAGGCGGTTGAACCAGCCGCGGGTGCGAACTCCCCAGGCTCGATTGGAGTTTGTCGTTCGCGTCACCCCGCGGGTCGTACATCGGCGCCGGCGGGACCGTTTTAATTAACGGCCGTACCCACCGGCGCTTCACATCGTTCAGAGCCGCCGCCCCCGTCGCAAAGTTTCATCGCAAAAATTATCATTCGTCGCCGTCGTCTCTTCAACCTCTCTTTCATCGTCGCCGTCTCTCACGCGAGCTTCGCGTCTCGCAGGACATCCTTGACCTCCGGCGACGTTCCCGGTAGCTCCTCGCTGTGCGCGTACACCACGTCCGCGCCGTCCAGCACGAACGTCCCGCCCAAGCGCAGGACTCCTTCCGGCGGACCCCGCAGCGGTTCATCTTTTCGAATGGGCGCGAGCGTCGCGACGTTGGCGAGGTAGGAGAACCACTGGCCGAACGAGAAGCCCGGCGGTTTGATGTTGATGTCGGTTGGTTTGGTATCGCCGATCTTGCCGAAGCCCGCGGCTCGGTACACGTCGAAGGTTCTGGATTCGTCCACGAAGCACCGGTCCTTCGGGAGGTCTGGGTTTAATTCGAGAAACTTGGTGAGTTTCTCGCCGTCTCCGATGGAGACGAATGTGACGGACACGCCGTCGGAGTTGAGCCTGGGGATCGTCTGGACCCACGCGTTGGCGTAGGTCCAGCAGAAGGGTCATCCGAGGTGGCGGAGGAGGACGAGCACGCCCTTGTCTCCGATCTGCTCGCCGAGGTTGGTGGTGGCGCCGCGGCGGTCCATCACGGACACGTCTCGAAGCGCGGCAGCTGACACGTCCTTGCCGTTCACCTTGGCGACGCGCGAGTCGCCCTCGATCTCGCACTCGCATGGAGGTGCGGCGGCGGCGCGGACGGTGAAGAAACCGCGCGGGCGGACCGCGCGGCGAGCGAGGCTCGCGCGCGCGCGAAGCGCGGGCGCCTGCGGGTGGTTTAGAGATGGATAAGAGACGACGTGGATGGGGGGAGAGCTTCGTTCGTGTGGGACCGGAAGAGGGCGTGAGGGACGGGACGCTAACGCGCGCGCGCGACGATGACGGCGCGGATCGGTGACTCACCACTCGAGCGAGCGACTGGCACGCGGCGGCGGACATCACGAGCGTCGCGCGGCGCAAACTGCAACACGTGGCGCTTCATCCGAGAAAATAAAAGGCGGGTCAGAACTGAGCTGTTCTTCGCGCATCGACTTCACTATCATACACCACTTATATAGCTAAGGAGAGTCGACCTAATAAACACACGCACCTCTTGCTCCTCCACTAGAGCAACTTCTTCAACACCCGGTTATCACCGAAGCTCTTGTCGGTGAGTCGCCGGAACCGCCTCTCCCTCACGAGTTGAAACGCCACCATCGGAACCGAGAGCGCGAATATCCTGAACAAGATGAGCCAGTCCCTCGCCCTCGCCATCCCCGGGCACATGCTCTTGGGCGTCACGTGCTCGTAGAGCCTGGTGGCGATCGCCTGGATCACCTCGGAGAAGATCAGGCGCTCGTAACGCACGCAGAAGATCGCCGCGCCTACGCAGGTGACCAAGTGAAACCGGGCGCTCCACCCAGGGTCGCACATGAAGGCGAGGTCGGTCAGCTGCGCTGTCGCCGGGGAATCCACGAGCGACCGCATCGCGATTGGATTCAGCAGCCTGAACGCCACGACGAACAACTCGCGCCTCTTATACCACGTCCCGTCCCTGTCTCCACGCACGATGACGTGGTACACGCCCCACAGCGTCAACGCGAACACCGCCAGGTGGCTCGACAGCACCGACGTTCCGTGCTCTGGATCCGCGAGGACGGCTGCGTAGAACGTGTACACCCGACGCGGGACCCAGTTATTGGCCCTTAATATCGCGCCGAGCCACGACACGATCGTCATTAGCGCCAGTGCGATGTCGATCAAGGGAGTCGCCGCGAGGGTACCCAACTGACGACGCAGAGCCGTCTCCGGATGCTCGAGCTCGCCCGTGAACGAGTTGCCGACGACCTGTAGCCCGGCCCGGGAATCGCGAGGATCGTGCGGGAGCCAGAATCCGGGCGCCAGCGAGGACACATTCCCGTCGGGAACGCAGCACGCGAGCAACCGTCCCGCCATCGTCGCGAGACTTGCGCGTCTTTTCCGCCCGCCTTTGCCCCCGAGCCGGAGCGGGCTGCTCTTAGCGCTGCGGGTCGCGCGCACCTCGTGTCGCATACCCCGCAGCTTCGCATCGAGTGAGGCGTCCACGGCGACGTCCCGCTTCCCCCGAACGAACGTGTTGACGAGGTGCGTCGTCCCGTGAGGGTCCGCGAGCTTGGCGAGCACCACCGCATCGCGCTCGTCGTCCCGCTCCACGTCGTCGAGCGAACGCGACGAGGCGTCTGACCGCGGCGATCCGTCCGAGCTCTCCGCGAAGGCAAGTTGCCGCCGCCGCGCCTCGTTCGCGAGCTCCGCGACGCTGGCGTGAGATCCGAGTAGGTCGTCCGCGTCAATTAGGCGCTTCACGGTGAGCGCCGCGGCGTCCGCGAGCACCTTCTCCACCCGCAGCGACGGATGCCGAGCGCTCACCGCGAATCCTCGCTCCGCGGCGCGCGACCCCGCCACCTCCGCCGCGGTCCGGCCCTGAACAGCGGTATTCCCCGACGGGACCCGGTGCGTGCTCCACATGTACGGTTTGGCCACGGTCGGGGACGCGAGCAGCTGGAGGGCGACGTTAGCGTCGTCGAGCGCCGCCGCCGCGTGAAGCGCGGTTTCCACCTCGCCGTTTCCGCCAACCACGGGAATCAGCGCCAGCGCTGCCGCCGGGTTCCCCGCGCCCCCGTGCGTCGCGTGCGTCCCATTCACGTGCCCGGGCTCTCGGGAGGAAGACGAGGGTCCATCGCTCGACGTCCCCGCCAGACGCTCCGCCTCCCTGACGGCCAGTCGGGTCGCCGCCACCCTCCCGCTCTTCACCGCGGAGAGCAAGGACGTCGCCATCTCCACTGCGCTTCCCGGCGGGTGACGCTCGAAGATCCTCGAGGCCAGCGCGTCGACCGGCGCGTGGACCGCATGGCTGTCCGAGTTGCCGCTGTCGATGGAGCCCTGCTCTTCGAACTCCTCGTCGTCGCGGCGGTCGGAAGATCGTGAATCTCGCGGGGCGTCGGATGGGAGGCCGCACGCCCACGCGCGGACCATGGCGGCCGTGTGGGGCTCCGCCTCGCCCACGAGCGCGCGACCGAGTGCGATTATGGCATCGTCCCTGTGGAACGCCACGTGAGGGTCGGACGGGGATGTTTCGTCGACGAGCGGCGAGTAGAACGCGCGGTTCACCGCGGCGCAAATTTGATTCTCCGCGCAGAGGATGAGGGGCGCGGGGATGATGGCGTCGTCGTCGCGAGGAAGGGCGACGCCCTTCGGTTCGAAGAACGCGACGCCCTCCGCGCCTGGAGGAGGCCGTACGGTGACCGTCGCGATGATGCGCCCGCGCTCGTGGCCGGGACCTCGGCCCATCTCCGCGCGAAGGAGCGAGCACTCGATCTCCTGGCCGTCCATCTCGCACCCAACGCTCGCGCCCCTCGGTAACTGGGGAAGGGGCAAGGAGAGCACGACGGTGTGCGTCTCGCCCCGGTCGCCGGTGCACACCGCGGGGGAGGACATGAGGTGGCAGCTGGGGGGCAGCGCGTCCCTCGAGGGGATCGTGTGGCGGCCCCGGGGGCGCGACCTACCGCTCGCCCCCGCGTTCGGCCCTTGAAAAAAAGCCTCCCCGTTCGACATCCGTCGCCGCGGGGAGGTCAGGGTGGATGTCATCGCGCCTGACTTTTTGAACCGACGCGGCGCACGTGGGTCCCACGAGTATCCCCGTCGACCGTTCAGAAGACTCCCGGGCGCGTCTCGGGGCACGACCGCGCGGTGCGAAGCGTGTTCTGCGAGCGATGGTAGAACACCGGTCGAACTCCTCTCTGAAAGTCGGCCGAGAGGGTGTCGGGACAAATCATGAATTATCATAGACTGCGTGAACCCCGATTTACAAGTTAAAACCGCCGGTCTGACGTGATAACGCCCCGGTCGAACGGGCCCTCACCAGAATCAGTCACGTGTGTTCGTCGTCAAAACGGAACAAAAATTGACGACTGATGAGACCCCTGTAGCTCTGAAGGCGAGTTACCCCATGAATCCTCATCGACGGTCTAATGTTGCCAAATGTCCCCATCGCGTTATACGTCGACACCGCCTCTTCAGATTCACTGCGAACAAACAAGAGCCCTCGAGCTCGGCCGGATCTCATCACAACAATAACCGCCGTCATCGCGCACGACCTCCCATGGCCAACGTGGTGATCACCGGATGCAACTCCGGCTTGGGCCTCGAGCTCTGCCGGCAGCTCACCGCGCGGGGCGACGTGGTGTACGCCGCGTGCCGCCAGTCCTCCCCCGAGCTCGACGCGGTGGGCGTCAAGGGGGGCATCATCACCGGCGTGGACGTGTGGTGAGTTTCTTTGTATTTCCATACGTGTACGGGCAATTAGACTGACGACGTGTGTTTTTTGACAGCACCGACGCGGGTTGCGAGATCCTGCGGGCGCACCTCGAGGCGAGCTCGGTGCGCGTCGACGTGCTGGTGAACAACGCGGGGGGACTGGGCGCGGCGCCCGGCCACACGTGGGACGAGCAGGTGGAGCAGCAGAAGTTCGGATCGAACCTGGACGTCACCGCGCTGTCCCGCGCGTTCGAGCTCAACGTCGTCGGCGTGGTCAGGGTGACCAAGTCCCTCCAGGCCCTCCTGGCGACTCAAGGCGGGAAAGTGTGCATCATCACATCGCTCATGGGCTCGTGCGGCGATAACGGCAGCGGCGGGTTCCTACAGTACCGCGTGAGCAAAGCCGCGGTGAACATGGCGGGAGTCACCATGGCCTGCGACCTCAAGGACAAGGGAGTCGCCGTCGGGCTGATACATCCAGGGATGTTAAAGACGCACTTCGGCAACTTGCACAACGCGCCGAAGAAGAAGCAGCAGTTCTTCAGGCCGGTGGACGCGGGGTGCGCCGGGGTGGTCCAGGCGATCGACGCGCTCACGATGGAAACCACCGGGTCGTTCGTGCACGGCAACTACGGCAACGGGCTCAAGCCGTGCCCGTGGTGAGCACGGCGGCGTTTTAACAAGAGTTTTTTTTTTGTGTTTTATTCGCGGCGAAGCGTTCTAAAAGTGTCAGTCGGCGATTGGCGCTTAGCTTAACCCACGGCTCCGATCGTTGTCGAGTGTGTCGATCAACCATCAGTCGTCGAGGGACATCCCGGACTCCATCTCGATCGTCGCCGCGTGCGTGTCAATCTCCCGCCGGCCCCGCCTGTAGTTTTTGTACAGCTCCGTCCACGCAGCCTCGAACCTGCGAGTTTCGGCGGATAGGTCCCGCGCCGCCGCTCGAACCCCGTCGAGGTCGCACGCGTTCGATGCGTCGGCGACGAGGGTGACGTGCGCGTGGATCCCTTCTCGCAGCGCGCCGCATCGCCTGAACCCGTGCTCCATGTGACGGTTCATATCGCCAACCACCCCGAAGGTTTCGGCGAGCAACTCGCGAAGTTTCGTCTCCCGGTTGCGAGCCTGTTGACAAAAACACGACGTCAGTCCATCAAATTGCCCATACAGAGATTAAAAAGTAAAACTCACCAGGTATGATCGCTCCCACTCGGGTTCCGTGTCGAATTTCTTGGCGTCGTGCGCCGCCCGGGCTCTGGCTTTCGACCGCAGCGACTCGAGCTCATCGCGCTTACCGTCGGCGTCCTCCTCGATCATGCGGAGCCGAGCTTCGGCGCGTTTAGCGCGCTCCTCCGCTTCGATGGCGGCTTTTTTAATCCCATCCAAATCTCGCCTGGCGTCCTCTGACTCTCGCAGCAACGCCCTGTTGGACGCCGATATGTGCTCCCCGCGGCCGTCCTCGCGCATGTGGTACAGCTCCACGGCTTTAGCGCACGCGTGCTCGCGCTGCTTTAAACCCAGCTCCCTGGAGTCGAGGTCCCACTGCCGCTTCTGGCATATTTCTAGCTCGTCCCGCAAACTCCGCCGTTCCTTCTCGAGCTTGACGGCAGTCGCCATCACCAACGCCTCGGCGTCTCTTCTGTCGGGGACGAACCCGTGTGGAAAGTTAAACGAGGGCGGCGAGAGATCGCGTGGTGGGTCCGGGTCGAACGACACGGGCGGGTCATCACGAGTCATCCCGGGCGGCGGCGAACGGTACTCGCGCGACAGATGCCTCGTCACCACCTCCGTGTTCACCGCCGTCGTCCTCGTCGGCGGCGGCGGCGGATCCGCGTACATCGGCGTCTGCGACGGCGCAGCCGGGAGGTCCCGGCGCTGCGCCAGCTGTGCCCGCACGGCGCTCGCGACGGACGCCGCGCCGGCGACGGCGGCGGCGGCGGTCGCCACCGCGGTGGCCTCCTCGGCGGCTCGAGTGATCTCGCGGATCCGACCCTTCCGAGCTCGTTCCGCGTCTTCTTCACGCGACCGCTCAATCTCGTCGATTAAGCGCGTGTTGACGAGGCTCGGGCTGGCGCGTCCGAGCCTCGACGGCGTCGCCCGGGGTGTGGGCGACGCGGTTCGAAACGCGGGCGAAGGAGGGTCGTCCTTGATTGAGCTCCTTCGCGATTGAGTGTTATTGGTCCTGATTTGCGATGTTGACGGGGTTGGGGTCCTGGACGGGGTGCCGAAGCGCGGTGGTTTCGGCGGGGTGACCGTCCGGCGCGATGACGGTCGGTCGTGTGCGGCGCCTCCCGGTGTTGGGGTCCGGGCGGGTGTCCGGGCGTGTGTGGGCGTCGCGTTGGATGACCCGGTTCCCTTGCGCGTCGGCGTGGACCTCGAGTTGGTGCGCGCATCATCCCGAGAATTGGCGAACGCGCTCGCGGCGGCCACCTTGGTCACCGCGCTCTTCAGCCGACGCTGCTGCTGCTTGACTCCACGCGAGGTGAGCTCCTCCTTGGCGGCGCTGGACGGCGGACGCAGCTCGCCGGTGCCGTCGCCCGTTCGTCTGGCGCGCGCCGCGGCGAGCGCTGCGGGGCTCGCGGAATAGTTCCCCATCGGGTCGACGACGAGCCCCGGGGGCGGGCCCGCGTCCTCGCCCGCCATGAGCCAGCTCACCGCCTCGCGCCCGCGCTCTCGCACCGCGGCGGTGAGCTCCGCGGCGCTGTACCCGGGCGAAGAGTATCGCGATGACATGGGTCCGACGCGCGGCGGGGGCGCTCGGCTTGTGGGTTCGACTCGTCCGAGAATTCAGCGTTATGATTGACTGTCTGGGTCGTGCCGACTCTGAGGTTGCCGCCCAGACTCAGAAGGCCATGCGCTGGTGGGCGCTGGCGGGTCGCCGATGGCGACCGAACGACCGCGCCCACCACCTCCCATGGTGCCGCGCGTCCTCGTCCTCATCGATCCTCGGCGACGACCGCGGCGCCTGCCTGTACACGCTCCTCGGCCTCGACCCGCGCGGCGATGCGACCCTCGCGCAGGTCAAGTCGGCGTTCAAGCGACGCGCGCGGGCTGTCCACCCGGACGCCGCCGGTGTAAACCGCGTTGCGCCGGGTCCGGACGCCGACGACGCGACCGACGCGTTCGTCCGCGTGGTCGCCGCGTACGAGATACTCTCGTGCGAGCGACGGCGCGCGGCTTACGACGCCACGCGCCGATCCCCATCCTTCATGCGGGGCGCGTCGGCGTCCTCCTCCTCATCGTCGTCCTCGTCGGGTTCGCACGGGTTCGCCGCGTCGCCGTTCGCGGACTCCGAGGTCCTCCGCGACTACGCCGCCTCCATCGACGCCTTGGTCCCGCGATGGAAGCTGCGCGATGAGCTCTACGGCGCGTTGGCGCACGTCATACACGGCGCCGAGCTGGACGTCGAGGACGTCCACGCCGGAGACTCGTTCCCGAGGTACTTTGAAGCCGAGGAGCGGACGCTGCGGACGTTCATTCGGGCGGAGGACACGGGTACAAGTACGACGACGCGGGGGGTGGACCTGATGCACGTGGTGGCGGGGCGCACGTTGCTCGCGGCGGTGAGGGAACACACGGACGCGGAACTGACCGACGGACGCGAAGCCGTAGCCGGGCTCCTCGATAGTTATAACGATGACGAAGACGACGAAGACGGGTCGAAACGCGAGGAAGGGAGGGTCGACGCCGCGGACAATGCGACGACGATGGCCACTGACGGCCGGCCGGACGCGAGGCTCGAGCTCGTGGTGGGCGGGAGGGTCGTGGCGACGGCGACGCGTTCTGTTCGAGGCGGCGACGTGGTGGTGCGCGACTCCGCTTTTTGCATCGACTCGAGTTTAGGAACGGAGCCTTCTTCCGCGAAAGCGACTTCGAGAACACGGCCCGAGGCTTCGCTCCTTAAGGCGGACATCAACAACTGGGGCGGGCACCCTCGCGCGGGGACCAAGGCGAACCCTAGGCCTAACGACGAACTCGTTGTGGACGCGTATGAGGCGAGAGGCGCGGGGGGTGAAGTATTTCGTATATCGGGTCTATCGGGTTCCTTTGACAAAGCCACTGTGAGCGACGCGGAAGGTACGCCACGGCACCTGGTCGTCGCGCACGCCACCCCGGGCGTGACCCACCTGCACTGGTTCGACGCGAGGACGGGTGTCTGCGTCGGGAGGGGAACGAGGGCGTGGGTTCCGCCGGCGGATTTTTGGCTCGTCGCGCCGCGAAGCGAGGTGAGCTTATTTTTTAATTTCTGTATGGCCAATTAGACTGACGCCGTGTTTTTTTACAGGCGCACGACGGCGGGGGTTGGTACTTTGAGTTGCCGCCCGGTGCCCCGGATATACACGAGGTGGACGAGTCATCGGGGCGGATAGAGGCGGGCGGTGGGGGTGGTGGGCGCGGTGGTAGGAGGCACGTGTTTGACGAGTTTATGGAGGACTTCGAACGGGGCTTCGGGTTTGGCGGGAAGGCCGAGGCGGGTGATGAGGAAAAGGCAAGAGGGAGTCGGAAGCGAGTCGGCGCGCCGCTTCCACCCGCCGCCGCGCTGTTCACCACCGCGTTCAGGCTGCTGGACAGGGAACGCGGCGAGGATCACGGCGTGGGGGGTGTGGTGCGACGCGCGTGGACCGGCGTCTTCGGCTCCAGGTATTAGGTACCTCTTTGAAGGTTGCTTTTACAATTGGCTTCAAATTTCAATCGCCGAAGAGACATGGTGGTCTCCGATCACCTATCGCCCGTAGCCGTCCATGCGCTGCCGCCGGCCGGACGCCCCGCCGCCCCCCCCGTTCCCACCTTCCCTCCATCCCAGCTGCAGCGCGCCGCCCTCCTTCGCGACAGCCTCGGTGCCCGCATGAACCCCGCTCCTGGGAACATCCGATCCGTTCCCGTTCATCAACCCGCCCATCCTCGGATTCTTCATCTCCTCCGCGCGATCCAACACGTCGATGACCCGCGGCGTCGTCGTGTAACACACGCACGCCCAGCCCAGCAGCCCGAAGAAGCACCGCGCGAAGTTGCTCCCCATGTACCCTTGGACGTCCGCACTGAACGCCGAGCTCGCCGTGTTGTACTCCCACCAACCCGGTACTCGTTTATTGGCGTAATAAATCCGATCCTCGAACGGCACGCACACGACGCTCAGGACGAAGCAAAGGAAGAAAGAGAGCACCGCGAGCGCGTCCACCTTTTGCAACGTGAACCCCTGCAGCATGAAACCGGAAAGCGAGTCACGCGCGTACTTGTCCACGGACGTGATGAGCGCGAGCGCAGATAAAGCGACGAAGCATCGCTGCGCTGGAAGCGCGATCGGGGAGTAGTACTTGAGGAAGCCGTCCGTCTCTTCCGCGTCGAGGTAGTACGTCATGAAGAGGTGGAGAACTGCGAAGCCCGCGAGTAAGCCTTGGGTCATGGTTCCGAGCCAGACCACCGCGGACTGCACCGCGACGGCGACGGCTCGCATGGTCTGGTCGCCTTGGGATTCTATGGCTCGCTGCGCGATGCTTCCGGCGGCGGCGTCGCCTGCTCCGATGGCGCCGCCGCCGAGGACCCGGCGGAAGCCGCCCGTGGAGGATGATTCGACGAAGCGTGACTTGGACATCGCCTCGCCGCCGCTGCCGCCGGGGTTCTCGAGCATGCCGGTGGCGGGGTTGAAATGGAACGCCGCTCCGGTGCCTTCGCTGACGACCGCGTTGCGGCCGGGCGTGGACGCGGGGTTGGCGGGCTGGCGCATGGACTGCGCGCCGGGGGTGTTGGGACCCCACGAGCGGCGCATGGACGGCGACCCGGGCATGGGCGGCGGCACGCGCGCGGGAGTGACAGCGGGCGCGGGTGCGGACGAGATGCCCGGCTGCGAGACGGTCGTCGTCTGGTACTCGGTCGTCTGCTGCGCGCCGGGGGCCGGGGCCGCCGCGGGCGCGGGGGGCGGGATGGATCCGTCCGGTTGCATCGGCTCTGTCTGACGCGTGCGCGTGCCTCGTCGCGTGCGGGGACGCTGCCAGAGCCGAGTGAAGTGTTCGCGTGGGGGGGGCGATGTCAGCGCTTTGAAAAACGCAACGGTCACACGGTCGAAAAATGAGAGATGATCAGCCCGAACTGGCTGGACAGTGAGGATTATATAGTTTATGGTTAATGAAGTCAGCTTCTGATAAGATCTGACCAAATGTGCTGTTGTTCGAATTGCGTAATATCCTGGAAACATCGCGTGGATAGCCTCACACAGGGTTTCCTCGCGGTCTCTCTCTCCGCACAAGGCTGCGCACAGCGCCCACTGCGTCCTCGACCCCACGTCGTCGACGCGATGATGGCATCGACCACGACCGTATCGAGCGGCGCGTCGATATCCGCGGCGCGAAGGACGCCGCTCTCCTGGCGCGACGCCCATGGATGTCACGGGTCCATGCGCGTCGGCGCGTCGGCGCCGTTCATCACGCCATTCGATCGAGCCCGTGGATGTGCTCGCCGGCGGTGCGTCGTGGTGACCGCGAGCGGCCGCCACTCCCGCAGCAAGCTCCGCGAGAAGGAGGACGCCCGCGAGCGCGCCCGGGACGCCGCCTACCGCGACATGCGCGCCGAGACGACGCGCGATTCCCTCGTCAAAGTGGACGACGGCGCGGTGACGGTGGACTTCAAGAACACCGGCAAGGCCGCCACCGGCGTCGTCGCGCGGGTCAAGCGCGCGCACAAGAAGGCTGTGAAAAAGCTCAAGAAGAAGGTGGACAAGACGGTGTCCGGCCTGACCAACTACGGCGAGGGCAACAAGAAGTCACCAACCTTCCGAGCAGGGTACAGATCGCCCGGAGTCGGCTTCAGCGACAGAGCCGGGGTTGGCTACTACGGACCGCCGCCGTGGATGTCCTCGTTAGCCGGGTGGGCCGTGACCCTCGGGGTGGTGTACGCGCTCGGGCGGGTGTTCGGGATCATTAATCCGGGCACCGGGGGCATCGGCGGTAGCGGCTTGCGTCTTCCGAGCCTCGGATCGTTCGGGAAATCGAGAAGAGCACCGCCGGGCGCGGGGCCCGGGCGATGGGTGAAGGACCGCACGCTGGGCGGCCGCGAGATATGGGTCGAGGACAAGTACCGAGCCAAACGCGCGTTCGGCGGCGCGATGGACGATATCCTAGCCGAGCCCGGGGGGTACGTCGGCGGCGTATCCGAGCGAGCCGCGAACGAGCGCAAGGCAGCCGAGGCGAAGAAAGCGAGGGCGCAGGCACTCGCGGATGACCAGGCTGAGCCCGAGTGGTGGGACCCGCCGAGCCCGGGGTACTGCCCGGAGTCCGTGAAGGACCAACGGGTGCTGCAAGCCAGGGCGGTGTACGCGGTGTTGAGTAACAAGCGGGTCAGCGGGCTTCAGTACAACGAAGGCGACCTCGTGGCGTTGCGAGAATCGTGCGCGGGCGCCGCGTGTTCCGTGTCGGATCGAGTCAAGCCCGAGAGCGCCAAATCGGGCATCTTCAAAGCCGCCGTGGAGTTCGCGATCGACGCCGCGGCGAGGCGGAGTAGCACCGGCGTCATCGGAGTTCCAACCAAGTTCCTCACGGGCATCGCCGGAGACGTCGGGGTTGTACCGGGGAAGGCGGGGAGGCTGGTCACGGCGGCGGTGGCGGCGAGGGTCCGCGCCGAGCTGTTGCAGGCGGGCGCAGAGCTTCGGCAGAATGAAGAGGGCGCCGCGATGATGACGCTGGATAAGATCATCGGCGTGCTCGGCGTGTTCACGCCGGAGAGGGGAAGCGCGGAGTTTGAGATGTGCGCGTCGGGGCTGCGACCGAGGCTCAACGAGGCGGAGAGGGCGGCGCTGTACGATTTGTTTCAAAAAATCGGAGGCGGCGACGCGGCGCCGTTTGTCGCTGAAGCGCTCGGAGTTTGAAGAGTTTGAATGATTCGAATGATTGATCATAAGAGCTTAGCGCGCTAAGAGTTATCTCATACCCTGGTCGCTACGTTGTTATCATCCGTTTTGAGCACGCCGTTGCCGTTGAGGTGCGTTCCGTCGCTCACCTTCACCTCGACGTCACCTGAATCATTCGACGAATCCCCCGCGTTCATCGGGCCCGTGCACGCCAACGAGGGCGTGGCGACGTGCTGACAGCACGCCGACGCGCCCCCACCCACGACGGGCGCGGACACGTTGAACAGCGCGTGTCCAGCCACCAGCCCACCCACGACCCCGGCGAACAGCGCCGCGTGATACGTCATGGATATCAGCATGAGCAAATACCCAGCCGCGACTTGCACCAAATACAGAAACAAAATCTGGAAACGAATCACCCGCGCGCCCACTAAACCGCTCCCGCCGCACTCCACGTACCCCGCGATCGCCTCGTCCTGCGTCGCGACCCTCCACCGGCGAAGCGACGCGAGATACTCCACGCTCACGCCGATGGCCACGGTGCAAAAAAAAGCCGCCACCATCAAACCCGGTGTGGTCAGCGCCGCGCCCTTGTGCAAAAACGCGACGCACGGCGCGCGCGAGTCGCTCCACCCTTGGAACCCGTCCATGTACATGGATATCGGCGCGATGTTCTTGTTGCAGAACCCGTTCGGGTCGGGGTAGGTGAGAGAGCCGACGGACGGCGCGGCGTCGGCTACGCACCACGCCACGCAATCGGAGCAATGCCCGCCCGAGCCGAAGGCGTCGGGCCACACCGCGTTGGTGCCGGGCTCGACGCATCGCGCGGTGGTTCCTGTGGCGCACGTTGGCGCCGCGATGCACGCGTGCCAGCAGTATACCTCGCCCAGCGCGCACGACGCGTCGTCCGCGAGCGAACGCCGCCTGGATGAAACGCCGCCGTCGACTCTCGACTCTTCACTCTCCCATCCGCACGCGACCGCGGCGGCGGCCGCCTTGCCCTCGGCATCCTCGCTCGTAAACGCCGCCGCCGCGCGTCGTCGCCACTCCCCGAACGTCATCGACTCGTCCCCGTTTTTATCGTTTTTATCGTTTCCACCAGAGTTTCCAGAAACGGGTCTGGGCGTGTCCGGAGACGGAAAGACCATCCGACCGAACCACGCGCGAGCGTCGCCGACGTTCATCCCCCGCAGCGACATCTCGTGCGTCGGGACCGCGATGGCACCCGCGTGTGACTTGGACGGGAACCAGGCTCGCGCGCCCTCGCCGAGCATCACAAGCACGGCGTCCGGGGGAAGCGCCGGGGATCTGCCGCCCAGCGTCAGTCCCCGCGGGCCCGACGCATCAAGTTCAGTGAATTCATCGAATCGATCGGTAAATTCTGAATCGGGCACGAGGAGCGCGGGTGTCATGACGATGGCGACGCCGACGTCCGTGTGCTCGCCCTTACCGCGCAGCCCGGGGGTGGTGGCTTCGTGTGCGGTCTCGAGGACATGAAGCGGCTCACCGGATGGACTCTGACGGTTCGTATCTTTGTTCGTCTCGTCGTCGCGACCGTGACGATGGATCGATGGATCGGCGATTGCGTTTCTGCGGTAGACGTGGAAATGGTCCAGGCTGGCGTCCGCGTCGACGGCGTTGGTGAAGAAGCCCTTCGAGACGTCCGCGCCGATGAGGTGGTCCAGTCGTGGCAGCGCGACGCGCGCCGCGGCGTCCGCGGCGGCGCGAAGCGCCTCGAGCTTCACTCGCGTCCCGTGACCGCATCGTTCGTCGAGTCCCGCCTGGATCCGCTCGCCGGTTTCGGCGGCGACGGAGCGCCGGGAGAACTCGCCGTCGTTCCCGTGCGCGGCGTCCCACCCAGCGTTACCCGCGATGACGTCATCGTTCATCGCGTCGTCGTTCAAGGTATAAGCGCACGAGGCGAGCGTCCTCAGCGCGTCGACTCGGGCGGCTGCGTACCCCGGCACGCCCCGTACCAGCATGGCGCCCGGGGCTTCGTTTCCGAGGAACGCCGCGCGGATCTCGCCGTCCGCGAGGCCCGCCGCGAGATCCGCGTACGTCGCCGCGGGGAGGATGACCCGGGATGATGTTTCCGTCGTCGCGGAGGCGTCAGCGGGTTGGAGACACGCGACGAGGAGGAGGACGGCGAGACACGCGAGAACCCTCATCGTGAGATTAACGAAATGACGGTGCCGTTGGAACTTTGGTCGCCGCGGGTTCGCGGGTAAATCGTCCTCGGTGTCGCGCGTCGTTTCGCGAGCCCGGACGTGGAAGGAGACGTGTCCGCGAGCTGGTGTGACGTACGTCGCGAAAGGTACGCACCCACACAGCTGTGCACGTCGCCAATGCTCGCGCCCGATCCTCTAGGACTTTCTCTTCCGGGCCAATAGCACTATCTGAGATCAAGCGATCGGGCGGTTGGTGACTCATCATGTGCCTCGTTTATCTCAAATTGTATGAGCAAACAGTTGAGATAAAAGAGAGGGTTCTACCCTGCCTCGTTTATTCAACTGGAAACCCAAGCAGATAACATCGGCGTTCGAAGCGGCGTTCGGCCACAACTTCACAGGCCACGACGTCGAGTCAGAATGTCCGTCGTCTCCGCCCCCAACGCGCTCCTCGCGCGTCGCACCGCCGCCCCACGCGCCGGCGTCCGCGCCGCGCGATCCACCTCCGTCGTCCGGTGCGACGCTTCGAAGGGATCGGAATCGAACAATCCGAGGGCATCGCTGGGACGCCGCGACGTGTTCGGCGCGGTCGCCGCGGGCGTCGCCCTCCTCTCCTCCTCCCAGCCGGCATCCGCGCTCCAGCCCGGCGATATCGGCTACCTCAAGGCGCAGCGCGAAGCCGCGGCCAACGCCCCGCCCGCGCCCGAACCCGAGCCCGAGCCCGCCGCGGCCCCCGCCCCGGCCAAGAAGACCGCCAAGGCCAAACCCGCGCCCAAGCCCAAGGCTCCCCCAAAGCCCAAGCCTGCGCCCAAGGCCAAGGCTGCGCCCGCGCCAAAGGCCGCGCCCGCGCCGCCTCCCCCCGCGCCGGCGCCCACCCCGCCCCCGCCCCCACCCGCGCCCACGCCACCACCCGCGGCATCCAAGGAGGGAACCAAATCATCCAAGCAACTCACAGGCGTCGGCTTCGACGTCGTCGCCGGAGTCATCGCAACAACACTACTCCTCGCCACCACGTCCAACAAAGAGTACTCCGCGGACGTGTCAACGAAGAAGGCGCCCACGAAACCGACGGGATCCGGCGCATCCGACGCCAAAGCCAACGCGGCTTCGGCTCAGAGATGGATCGACGAATGGAACGCGTCCGGCGGCGACATGTCCGAGGATAAGGCCAAGGAGGCGCAGGAATGGATAGACGCGTGGAAGGCGGGGTACGTGGACACCCCGAACGGCAGGGCGGCGGAGGCCCAGGCGTGGATCGAAGCGTGGAAGAAGTGAGCCTCGGAGGAAGAAGAAGTGAGGGAGTATATTTATTTTTATTATTAGCGCCGGCGACTCGCGCCGCTCGCTTGTGATGTGATGACTCTTCTTATAACACTCATCTGTTCAAAACGTCTGGAGAGATTCGAGGAAACACGCGCTGCTGCGATATTTTGCTCTGATATTGAATTAGAGATGATATGTAGAGTGACGCCGTCGAGGACTCGACGGACGCCTCTGCGGTATAAAAAAAAGGTGGCTCCGATCGTTCACCAACTTTCACCCTCAACTCGCCCCCGCGTCCACCGCGACGGCCTCCCCACGCACCCACGCACTCATTGTAAAGACAAACCCACCACGACCCATCACCGCACCCAAAGCCCAAACTTTGCGTGACTTCGTATTTAACCATTTACGGGTTGGGATCGTACTGGTCGGGGTCGTAAACGACGCCGTCGGATGCTCGAGTCACTCGCGACGGCGCCGCAGCCTTGCCGTAACCGCCAAAGCTGGACGGAGCCGCGGCGGAGCCGCCCGCGCCGTAGCTGGAGGGAGCCGCGGCGCTCCGTGACTTGCCCCGCGACGCGTTCTCCGGGTCGAACTGATCGGGATCATCCATCAGCTGCTTCTTAGCCACGTACGTCGCGGCACCGACGGGAGTCGCGGCGGGGTGGCCGAAGGACGTCTGCGCGGCGGGCTGCTGCGCCGACCTCGCCATGCCGCGTGAGGCGTTCTCGGGGTCGTATTGATCCGGATCATCCATCAGCTGCTTCTTCGCGACATACGTCGCGGCTCCGACGGGCGTCGCGGGGTGGTTGAAGGACGTCTGCGCGGCGGGCTGCTGCGCCGACCTCGCCATGCCGCGTGAGGCGTTCTCGGGGTCGTATTGATCGGGATCCACCGCGACGGACGACCGCTGCATGCCGACGGCGTTTGACGCCGGCGGGGGCGGCGGCGGGGGCGGGGGCGGCGCGTTGGACCGGGGCGGGGGTACCGATCCGATCGGTTCGACTCGAAGCCCGCCGGGCTGGCGTAGGTTGTGAACGTTTTCACCCGCGCCGACGTTGAGGCTCATGTCAATCTCATCCTCGGGAACCTTGTAGAACACCTGCGCGGACCTGGACGGCGAGAGCACCTTGAGCATGCACGGCCTGGGTTCCTGCTCGTACGGCCCGACGAAGGTGTTGGGTCCGCCCGGGGATGTGAAGTGGTCCTCGTCGTGGCCCACGCGTCCGGCTCCGCCGAAGCTCCACGCGTCGGTGTCGAGGCAGATGCGGTACTTGCCCGGCATCCCGAGGCCAACCTCGAGGCCCTCGTACGACATCGTGGGGTGGAAGTTGAAGACGAAGAGCAGTGGGCCGCGCTCGGCGACGATCACCTTGCGCTCCTCGCAAGCCATGGACACGAACTGGTGTTCGTGCGACATGAAGCCGTACTTCTCCTCGAGTTGCATAAGCGCCTTGTCGAAATTGTTGAGTTCAAAGTAGCGGAGGTGCTCGGTGTCCGATAGGGACCACTGCCGTCTGCAGTGGTCGTGCTTCCACTTGTTGCCCTCGCGTGGGAAGTCGACCCACTCCGGGTGCCCGAACTCGTTGCCCATGAAGTTGAGGTAGCCCTCGCCGCCGATGGCCATGGTGATCATCCGGATCATCTTGTGCAGCGCCATGCCCCGGGAGACCACGTCGGTGGGCTCCTCGAAGGTGCTCATGCCGTCGTACATCTCGGCATCCATGAGCCAGAACGCGACCGTCTTATCACCCACGATGGACTGATCGTGCGATTCGGAGTACCCGATGCACTTCTCGGTGTATCGGCGGTTGCACAGCGTGGCGATGATGTCGTGCATGCTCCAGTCCTCATCCTTCAGCCCGGTTTCCCGCGACGCCTTGAGTGTTCGGACCCAGAGGTCGGGGATGGCCATCGCGAGCCGAGCGTCGAACCCGATGCCGCCCTCCTTCACCGGTCTGCACAGCGTGGGCATCCCGGACACGTCCTCGGCGATGATCTCGATTCCGGGGTAGCACTCGTGAAGCATATCGTTGGCCATCATGAGGTAATTGACCGCGGAAACGTTGGTCTCCATGCCGAAGTACTGCTTGTAGTCACCGGAGAACTCCATCTCGAGGCCGTGGTGGTTGTACAGCATGGACGTGACGCCGTCGAAGCGGAACCCGTCGAAGCCGTACTCGTCCACCCAGTACCGCAGGTTAGACAGGAGGTACCTCTGCACCTCCCAGTTACCGTAGTTGTAAATCCTGGAGTCCCAGAGCCAGTGGTAGCCGTCGTCGCCGGCGCCAAAGTAGGAGGACTCGGTGTGCTGGCCGAAGTCGTATCCCGCGATGCCGTCCTCGATGTTGCACGACACGTGGCAATGGACGACGTCCAGAAGGCACCGGATGCCCATGCCGTGAGCCTTATCCACGAGGTACTTGAGATCCTCGGGGGTACCGCACCGCGACGACACCGCGAATGGGTTGGTGACGTGGTACCCGAAGGAGCCGTAGTACGCGTGCTCCATCACAGCCATCAACTGCACGGTGTTGTACCCCCCGAGCTTGATCCGCGGGAGGATATCGTCGGCGAATTCTCGGTAGGTGTTAACCTTTGGATCCTCGCCGCTCATGCCCACGTGCGCTTCGTAGATGCGGCTGGATGACGGGCGCTTGGGCCGTGGGTTGACGCGCTCGTACTTCTCGCCCGCGGGTGGGTCCCAGTACACGCCGTCGTAGTGCGCGCCGAGCTGGGGTTCCTGCGTGGCGTAGGTGATCCACGCGGGGATGCGGTCGACCCATCCTTGGTCTGATTTTCTCATCTTGATCTTGACGCGGGATCCGTGGGGGATGGTACCGGCGGGGAGGGTTATTTCCCAGACGCCGAAGTCGTCCTTCTGCATCGGGTGCGATTCCGGGGACCACTGGTTGAAGTCGCCGATGAGGAAGGCGGAGCACGCGGCTGGGGCCCACTCGCGGTAGACGATCGAGCCGTCGCTTTTTTTGTTGAAGCCGAACTTGTCGTATCCCTTTGCGAACTCCTCCAGGGAACCTTCCGCGTCCTCGATGCGTTTCTTGGTCTCCATGAACTTATCCCAGCGGTACTTGAGGTGACCCTCGTGCTCGAGGAGCTGCTCGTCCACGGCGGCGCAGCCCATGCCGTCGACGGAGTAGCCGTCGGGGCTGACGTTGCCCGCCATGGCCCGCGCCATGAGCGAGCCGCGCTTGGACCCCTTAGGGTGGGCGGTGGCCGCGGGTGCGCGCGCGGCGGCGCGCTCGGACGAGCGAGCGACGCCGTGCGCGCGAACCACACGGCCGGTGCGAGCGTGAACCGACGCGCGCGCTACGACGGAAGGGGCCGCGTACGGGGCCGCGATGGAGCCGCACCGGACAAACATTTCGGTGCCCCGGAAAAAACCGAGGTGAGGGGCGCGGCGAAACCTTGAACGCGCGGCGGGACCCGAGAGCACGGGCGCGGTCGACGACGGCTGGGACGAGGACGCGACTTACGCGAGCACTCACTCGAAGTGCACTCACTGACCTGGGTGCTCGAGCACGGCGACGGGTTGGGGTACCGCGCGCGATCTTTGAAGCGGCGCCTCGATCCAGAGCTCTGGAGAATACGTAACAACGGACGGCTGAATCACGAGTTGTAAACGGCCACTTGTTCGAATTTCGAGCCAGCTTCTCCCGACCCTGACTGAAAAGCCATACCAATTCGAAAAGCGATCGAAAAGCTGACTCACGGGTGACACGTACGCAAAAAGGCGAGTTATAAACCGTGCATCGGTGCCGTCGCAAGATAAGCCTCTCCACTTGGCGAGCCGCGGCTGGGTTATTGGTCTGATTGGCGTTTTTGGCATTTCAGCTTTTCGATGCTGCTCATCATCACAACGTCTACACCCTGAATCTAAACCTCCGGCACCTGCGGCAGGTTCATGATCTCCTGCACCGCATCCCGCGGGTCCAGATCATCCTCCAGTATCCTCGCCACCGCGGTGAGCACCGGCAACGACACCTTGTACCGCCGCGCCAACTTCATCACCGCCCCCGCCGTCGCCACCCCTTCCGCCACCTGGTTCATCGATCCCAAAATATCCTCCAGCGACTCCCCTTTACCCAGCCTCACGCCGACGCTGCGGTTACGCGACAGGTTCACGAAACACGTCAGCATGATGTCGCCCGTCCCCGACAGACCCGCGAGCGTCTCGGGCCGGGCGCCCATCTTAGACGCCAGCCATCGGATCTCCGCGCATCCCTGCGCCACAACGCTGGCGAGCGCGTTGTTCCCCAACTCCAAACCCTCGATCATCCCGGCGGCGATGGCCAGCACGTTCTTCAACGCGCCGCTCATCTCGACCCCGACGACGTCCGCGCTGGTGTTCACGCGCAGATGCGTGGACGCGAACAAGCGCTGGACCCGCCACGCGAGATTTTTATCCTCCGACGCCGCTACGATGGCGGTGGGTAAGCCCTGCATGAGCTCCACCGCGAACGTGGGTCCGGAGAGCACCGCGAGGGGCTGTTTGCGCCCTAAACCTTCGGGAATAACCTCGGACATCATCTCGCACGTCTCCCTGTCCAGGCCTTTGCTGAGGCACAGCAGCGGGGTGTCGGGCGATATGTGCTTTTTGACTCCGGCGAGAAACGCCTTGCTGGACTGCACCGGGACGGCGTGCACGATGAAGTCGCACTCCGGCAGCGCGTGCGCCGGGTCCGTGGTGGCCCTGATGTTGTTTGGGAGTTCGTACTTTGGTAGGTATTTCGCGTTTTTGTGGTCTTCGTTGATCGACGCGGCGTCCGCCTCGGATCGAACGAGGATGACGACGTCGAGGTCGGGCTTGTTGCGCGCGAGTAGTGTGGCCATGGCGGTGCCGAAGGACCCGCCGCCCATGACCGCGACCTTCTTGGTGGTGGCCAGGACGTCTTCTTTCTTCGAGTTCTTCTCCTCCACGCGTCGTGACCAGCGCATGACCTTGTCCCACGACTGGCGCACCGCCTCTCGTTCCTCGTCGCTGATGCCCTGCTGGAAGCGCTCGTACACGCCGTTGGGCTTGGAGGTCTCCGATGACGCGCCGTCGGCATCCGCTCTGACCGCGACGGCATCGCCCCTGCGATCGCGGCCGGTCCATCGCGCCGCGATCGAACGTCGCGCGACTCGATCACGCGCGGCCACTCCTCCGTCTGCCAAAAGCGATTCGCGCGAGCGGGTGGCGCCGCGGGTCGGTGCCGCGACGCGCGCCGCGCACGAACGCGGGGATACCGTCGACGCGAGCATATCGCGTGACTGTGCGTGTGTCGTCGAACGCCAGATGGCACGAAGTCGAAGAATGCGCAGCGCCCGTCGCCTCTCCGCGGCGTGTTCTGTGGCGCGCGCCGTGACCTAGAACCCATCTGTGGATAAACCTCCAATCCTTGAGTGGTGCTGCACGGCGAAAATTCAAGCCTCACGGGCCAAAGGAAAAAGCCACGACCGAGGGCACCCCCCACACTTCTCACTGCCGCCCCGCGCCGTATCGCCCGTCGACGTCGCCATGGAGACTAGGGGAAGTAAGAAAATCAAAGGATCCGCGGATGTAGACGCCGCCACGCCTGGCTGTCGTGGCTGCGCCGACCTCAAGACTGAGTTGGCTGAGCTCAAGGCTGTTTGCGAGGCCAACGCCCGTGCCTCAGAGGCCAACGCCCGTGCCTTAGAGGCCAACGCCCGCACCTTCGAGGCCAACGCCCGTACCATCAGTGAGCTCACGCAGCAGCTGTCGTGCCGTTTGTCAGAAGGCGACTTTGGTGTGCTGCTGGGCGCGCTGATTCGAGAACTGCCAGAGGTTTTCGAGGCTGAGGTTCTCACAAAGCTTGACTACAAAGACCACTTTTCCCTCGCACTCGTGAACAAAGCCTGCAAGAACTCAATATACAAGGTGGAGCCCATCGCGTGCATGAGAAGTTTTGGTGTTAAGCCTCTTACGAAAAAGCTAAAACGTCCGGACGGTACAAGTACCCCAATAACCGATCGCGAATTTAGACTCTTAAGGGCGGCCAACGAGGGTCGTCTCGACGTGTTCAAGTGGCTTTTTGAGAAAGGGTGCCCGATATCTCGCAAACTGTGCGCCTCGGGAGCCGTGAATTCAGGGCATGTTCACATGTTTCAATGGATGAAAGACACCGGGATGACCGATAAGTGGCGTGAACGTCATATGTATTCCGCCGCTTGCAATGGGCACCTTGAGGTGGTTAAATGGCTGCATGTGAACGGGTGCCCATGGGATGAAAAGGCGTGCCTCTTCGCCGGCGCTCGCACACACTGGGACATCTTACAGTATCTGGTCGATAACAAGTGCCCGGGGTGGGAGAAGGCCGCCATTGAGCACGCCGAGCACCTCACGATAACCCCCGGTGACGATGAGTGAGATCTTCCTCTCGTATCATTTCAAATAAGAGTTACGTTCGCGTCTCGACTCTCGTCACTCACGCCGCCGCCATCCTCTCGCGCGCCAACCGTTCGGCGTCAAAGTCCGACAACGACTCCATAAACTCCCCCAAGTTCCTCTCCGCCACCGTCAGCACCGACGCCTCGAACGAATCGTGCCTGAACTTGGCCCTGGTGTGCTCCGCGGCTCGGCGGAACGAATGCGCGAAGTGGTTCCCACCGGCGGTGTCGTCATTGTTGGGCTTACCAGTCACGCCAACCACCATCGCCATACCCTTCTCCGCATCCACGCACGGGCCAACCACCACGAGCGGACGCTCGATCTTCTTCACGGTCCGCAGCGCATCCTGCAGGAACAGCGCCAGGCGTAGGAGCGACAGCGGGTGCTTAAAGAAGGGCAGATCCGCGGGGGATCCGTGGTCGAGGAGCGAAAAGTACCGCAAGCCGCCGACGGTTCGAATGACAGCCTTGTTCGCGAGGGCCAAGCCGCCCTGCCGCATCAGCGCCCGCTGCGCGCGCATGGCGTGCCCCAACCCCGCGGACATCTCGTCCGAGCGCGTCATGCCCAGCGCGTTGACGGCGCGCCAGAACGCGGCGCCCCCGCCGCCTCCGCCCTCGCCAGACTCGCCCTCGCCGTCCTCGTCCGCGCCCGTCGCGCTCGGCAGCCCCTCGAGCAGCGCGGTTACCCCGTGCACCACGTCGGACGCCGCGAGCTTCACCTTGAAGCCGTGCGAGAACGAGAAGGACCAGAACTTGAGGTCGGTCAACCCGTGGCTCGGGCCGTGTTCCTCGAGTTTCTCGCTCAGCATCTTCGCGTGCGCTGGGGACATGTGCGTGAACTGCTGCTTGCAAACCTCCAAGGGCAGGCCGATGTGGGTGAGCAGCGAGTTCATGGCTTGTCGCCCGGCGTCTCTCCACGTCTGCATGCGGGTCGCCACGTACGGCGAGTGCATCATCGCCTCGTACAGGGACCAGTGCCGGAGCATCGAGAACCGGAATTCCTCGGCGTACTGAATCCTGCGATCTTCAAACGCGCGCACCACGACGCCTTCGTCCAGGACGCGCGACGTCGGCGCGTCCGCGCCGGGGAGGTTGCTCACCTGCGTGGCGAGCTCCATCACCCCCGCGGTGTACGACTCGTGCGACAGCCTCTGATGCACGTACTGGTCCGTCAGGGATACAACGGCGAGCCAGAGCGGGTGATGCTTCTCGAGGGAGTCTTTGTGCGTGTCGTGCGCGATGTCGTACATGAGCAAGCCCGCCGCCCTTCCGTAGAACGAGCCGCGAGAGTAGTACGAGATGCGCTCGTACCGCTTCTGCTCGCGACGTAAGCGCCGGGTCCGCGGGGATGGGATGTTGCGCTGCGCTCGTCGCTCCGCCTTTTCCGCTTTTTTCCTTCGCTTCGCGGCGCGTTCGTCGTCCTCGTCCGCTTCAACGCCTTCGTTCCCCCCGCTGGAGTTCTCCTTGTCGTCGTCGTCGTCCGAGTTGTCATCGTTCTCATCTGCGTCGTCGTCGGATTCGTCCGATGAGTCATCGTCGGAGGAGTCGTCGGATTCGCCGTAGTCGGAGTCGGGCGCCGGGAAATGCTCCTCGCCTTCCTTCTCGTCTCTCAGCACGAGCACGTCGCGGTTGTCCGCGCGGGTGTTCTCGAGGTTCAACGGGCGGTGGCTGTCGAAGACGAACACGCGCGTACCCTCGGGAAGGCCTGTTGACGGTGAATGGGTGGGTTTGGGGGGATGTGCGGGTCAGTCGGGAGGGTGTGGGCGCGTTCAACGGATCGCTTTTTTTGAAATCCCGGCGAAAGATTGGGAAAGAATGGGGTGCCCGAGTCGGGTATGGGACGCACCGAGCAGGGTGACGACGTCCTCGGTGCCTCCGCAGTTGATGAGGACGATGGATCGGTTCTTGCCATCCTTGGGGAGGCGCTCGCCGAGGTTCTGGAGCTCCTGGTAGCCGCTCACGGGGTACGCGCTGAACGGGATCCCGTCAGATCGCATCATGGTCTTCAAGATGGAGAACGCGGCGCACGAGTCCACGTCCGCGGTGGACACGTACACGTGCACGGGGCACTCGCGGCTGTCCTGCCGGAGCTCATCGTACGCGAACCGGAACTTGTCGCGTTCGACCAGCATGGCGCCGTAAAATACAGTCTGCCGCCCTCGCGACCTCGACTCTGCCCGACGCCTCTCCTCTCCGCCGAGAGATGATGAAAGCTCGGATGGATATTTGAATTCTACGCTGGTATCGGCGTCGAAGAATGGGACAAACACGTGTGGCGTCACTTGCATCGTGAGTTGTCGTTAATGTTACAACGAGGCGAATCCCTAAACGAATCCACGTCACCCCCGCGTACTACCCTGCTGGTTCGACAGCCACGCCAGGCACGTCTTCAAGTCCGTCAGCATGATCTTCAACGCCGCGGTCCAACGCTCGTACCGGTTAAACGGAAACGCAATTTTCCGCCCGTCAATCTTATCGCCGTCGATGGCATACGGCAACTCAAACGGCGGATTCACCCCAGCCGCCACGTCACTCTCGTTGGCGAACGTGCCAAACTCGTGCAGGCAGTGTAAGAACCCCGCCATGGCCCTGTCGTACTTGTGGCTCGATAAGATGTTCACCGGCCCGTACAGTTCGTACGCGTTGCCTGTGAACAAAACACGCCGTCATACTAATTGCCCATACGAGAATAAAAATAAACTCACCTTTCTTGTCTAATACTTTGGAGAAGCTTCCCATGGGCTGTAACGTATACTGCGTGAATTCCAGTTTCACCGCGTTGGCCATGGTGCTCAGGAGCAGGCAGGTCATGCCCCACGCGGCGTTGATCTCGTCCCACTCCACCGCGACGTTGGGTAAGCGCCCGAGCCTGAAGCCGTTGACGGTTCCGAACGGCCCGTCGAACCACACGTGAAACGCGTCGTTGAAGACGTTTGTTCTCCGGAGCCTCTCCAGTTGCCGTCCCGTCTGCTCCACGGAGACGACGAGCGAATCGCGTTCGTCCACGTGGCGTTCGAGTGCCAGTTTGAAGTCGTTGAAGTCGTCCCAGTACGCCGACTCCCGCGCGTCCAAGTCGTTGGACTCAGCCTCTAAACCGAGCCGTTCCCCGCGCAAGTCGTCCAGCTCGAGTCGCAAGTCAGCCGCCTTCGTTAGCTCCGCCCGCAGCTCAGCCTCCACCTTCCGAGTCTCCGCCTCCTCCTTCTCGCGTGGCGTGAACGCGCCGCGCTGACGCACAGCTGTGTTCGCGTCGGCACCCCCGTCGGCACCCCCCTCGGCACCCCCCTCGGCACCCCCCAGCGTCTCGAGGCACCGCGCGTACGTCTCGCACTCCGCCTGCGTTTCCTTTATTCGCAGCTCCAACTCTTCGCGAAGTGACGCCGCGCATTCGAGGCACATGGGAAGGTCGATCTTGGACTCGTCGCTCGCCATGTCGAACATCTTAGCCATCGCGGCGCACCGCGCGTCGAGTCCGTGGCCCCCGACGTCGCGCGGGACCCGGCTCACGGACGAGGGAAGGACCACGAACGACTCGGCCATGTTTCCGCGCGAAGAGGAGGAGAGATTGGGGGCGGCGCCTCCGGGCGGTGACGCGCCGACGACCCCGGGTTTACCCCCGCGTGCACCCTCGGGGAGGACCCACGACTCGTCCACGCCGCCTCCCTGCGACGAACCCGCGTCGCCGTGGCGTCCCGGCGCGGTGCTCCCGTCGGCCCCGTCGGTGACGTCCAAGACTGCCGCGCACGCCTGGCACTTGAAGAGAAGCCGGGCGTGTGCGCCGCTCGGGGCGGCGACCGGCGGTGTGGGTGGCTCCATCGCGACGGATACGCTCCCGTGAGTCCGTGTGACACTCCCGACCCGGCCCCGCGGCTCTCCCGGCGCCCCCACGGTGTGAGACAGCGCCCGTCGCTTCACTCGCAATTTCGGTCGGGGTGCCTGCAGCTCATCACTGGCGAATCTCAGATGCAAATCTCCGGAGTCCAGGTCAGCTCTCTCTCTCGGACACCACGCCACAACAACACGCGCGTCGAGGGCCGCATCGCCACCCGAATTCGCATCCATGTCGACGCTTTCCTTCGTATCGACCGTATGCGTCGCGCGTGTCACCGCGAAGCCCGCGCGCCGCGCCACCCGCGCCCGAACGAACGTCGTCTCCGAGACGCGCACCCGCGATGAGGAGAAATCCAGTTGGCACGAAAACGCAAAACGCGCGATGGCTGCGTCCCTGTGCGCCGCGACCCTCGCCGGAACGCTCACGCCCACCGCGTCGCTCGCCATCGAGCTCACCATCGTGGACCCCTCCGTCAAGCAGTACATGGACTCGCGAGACGACGCCATGAGGATGAAATGCGAGGGCGGGATGATGGACTGCGACGGCGACCGGAGAGAGTACGCACAGAAACAGGCTGAGAACTTCGTGGCGCGCAACTCAGGCGAGGAACGCATCCTGCCCGAATGCAAGGTGGAGGAGGCGTGCACCGAGAACATCCTGGGCGCGGCGTTCGCGGGGGTGCAGGGGCTCACCACGTCGGAGAAGCTGGAGAAGATGGGACGCGACGGCGACGCCATCAACGGAACGGCGCGGTACTTCGGCCAGTAGACTAAGAGTTATAGTCTTTGGTACGATTCAACACCTAGACGACACGCGCTCACTTACTCTCGTTCTCCCCCTGGGATACATCGTGTCCGTCCTCTTCCGTTCCCCCGTTCTCTTCGCCGCCATCCGATGGATTGACGTCATCATCCGTCGCCGGCGGCGCCATCTCCGCGCGCTTGTCCGCCACCGCCGCCTCGCACTTTGAAAAGTCGAAAGCATCGATCCCAGCAGCCTTGAATTCATCGAGCCATCGCTCCGCGGCGTCGGGCTCGCCCACCCTCGCCGCGGCGATCACCACAGCCTCCGCGATCGCGCCGTCCACGTCCCACCCCTCCTTCTGCCACAGCTCGTACACCCGCAGCACCTGACCCGCGTCCTCGCACAGCTGTGTCAGTTTCACGAGCGCGGGCCGCGTCATGGGCAGCCCGAGCGCGTTGTGGTTCTCCGCCGCGCTCATCGCCGCCTCGACGTTCCCACCGCGGTGACACGCGCCGATGAACATCATGAGCGACTGCGGGGTGAGCCCGTGCCTTGAGCGCGGTAGGTTCATGGAGGCGAAGGCGGCGGCGCGGTGGTGGTGGAACCTCGCGAGCGTCGCCGCCGCGAGAGAGGCGTCCTCGGCGGTTGCGACTTTCGCCATGAGTTGTTGGACGTGGCGCTCCGCGGGCAGCTTCTTGGCGGCGTACCTGGCGTCGAGCGCGTCGGAGAGCTGCGCGACGGTCATGTCGGGGTAGCCGTTCTTGCGATCGCCCGTGGACACTGTGTTGAATGGGGTGTGGGGGGG
>Ga0302116_1000138_pt1 | contig 40044 bp, 20 predicted proteins | sample AG5_SCM_MG_FD_203124 | JGI IMG/M metagenome (GOLD analysis project Ga0302116, IMG submission 203124) | Marine microbial communities from Western Arctic Ocean, Canada - AG5_SCM | ecosystem: Environmental > Aquatic > Marine > Oceanic | place: Canada: Western Arctic Ocean | collected 2017-10-01 | reverse complement strand
CGCCGACGAGCTCGACGTAGGCGTTGACGCGGAGGAGCTTCGCGAGTCGTTCGAGCTCCGGCTTGGCCGGCTCGAGTGATGGGGAGGTGGACGTTCCTTCGGTTCCTTCCGCGCGGCAGACGACCGAGGAGGACGTCATCCTCATCCCGGGTGCCGACCCGATGGGCTGTGAACCGATGGGGACGTCCACGCCTCGTCTCCCGCGCCGGTTCGTCTTCCCCGGTCGATGTCGCATCGCCGACACCCTCACGGATACACCGACGAGCGACACGTGCGCCATGGTCGACACGTACGTGTGGCTCCGCAGACAGTGCAGCGACGACTGAGAGCCTCTTATTAATTTTATCTTCAAGCCAAACGTCGCGTCCCAACAGAGATCGCGGGCGCGCACTAGGGGCGGCGATGATGTCCAGCGGGTTCACCCCTCGGCGCAAGCCGACGATATCCCTCGACCCCAAGCGCATGGGCTCGTTCGACCGCATCGGCGCCGTCCCATCGTCCAGGAACACCAGCGCCAGGCTCCGGGACTACCTCCCGCCGCAGCTCTGGAATCTTCTGAACGACACGACGGGCAAAGGATCTCGAGCGGCGTTGGTGCTCGCGGGCGCGCTCATCCTCACCGTCATGGTGTGCTTCGGGGTGTTCGGCGGCGGCGGCGGCGGCGACGCGCAGCACGTCGTGGTATTCGACGCGGGAAGCACGGGCAATCGCGTGCACGTGTTCGAGTTCGAGAACACGCGCGATGGGACGCCACCGCGGCTGGTGGACGAGGTGTTCCACGCGGAAAAGCCGGGTTTTAAAGAGCATGCCAAGGACCCGCGCGGAGCCGCCGCGCTGCTCGACCCGCTCGTCGCGACCGCGATGAAGTCGGTACCCAAGCGGGCGCGGAAACACACCCCGCTGACCCTCCGCGCCACCGCGGGACTCCGGCTCCTCCCCGAAGGCCCCGCGGCGGCGACGGCCATCATGGACGAAGTTCGACGCAAACTCGCAAAGACCGGCTTCGACGTGCCGAACAATCACGTCTCGATCCTCGGCGGCAGCGACGAGGGACTCTACGGATGGATGGCGGTCAACTACCTCCTCGGAAACACAGCTAGTAAGACGGTCGCGTTGGCGGACCTCGGCGGGGGCAGCGCGCAGGTGGCGTACTCCGTCGACACAGCTGTGCATGCCGCCGCGCCCGACGGATACATCAGAACCATCCCAGGATCCCAGACGGATTCCTCCGCCTACGTTCACTCGTTCAACGGCTACGGGATCATGGCCGCGAGGCACAGGATACTCAAGAGGGGCGATGCAAACGCGGGGGGGGCGCACGGGTGCGTGCATTCAGGGCACGAGGGTGCCAAGTGCGAGCGCGACTGCTACGGACTTGAATCTACCGAATCTTACACGGCGGTGGCTAAGAGTACAGGCGCTTCGTTCGAGGAGTGCCTCAACACCGCGTTGGAGGCACTGAACGAGGAGAGTAAATGCGAACGCGCGCCGTGCTCCTTCGGCGGCGCGTGGCACACACCACGGGCGCCGAACACGGAGTTTTACGCCATGTCCTACATCGCCGAACGAGCGGTGCAGTCCAAGGCGGCGGCGTCCCCGGTGGATGACGCCACTCCCGCGACTGTTACGCCGCGGCGGTTGGCGGAGGCCGGTCGGAAGATATGCGGGACGCATGTAAACGACGTGATGACGCGGTATCCGGGCGTGGATCCGGAGCATCACCCGTGGCTCTGCCTTGACGTGGCGTACGTGTACGCGCTGCTCACCGACGGGTTCGGCGTGGGCGCCGACGAGACGGTGACTCTGGTCGATAAGATTAAATACCGGGGCAAGGCGGTTGAGGCGGCGTGGGCGCTCGGGGATGCGATCGCGACGATGGAGGGCGCGAGCGGGGGTGCGAGCGGCGACGGCGGCGGCGGCGGCGACGGCGTGGTCCGCGAGGCGCACCTGAGGAGGCGGTGATTGACTATAGGCTATTATGTGTTAAGGGAGTGTCGCCAACATTCGATCGATGGATCATCGTTCGCCGAGTTCCTTCTCGACGGCGTTGGAGATCATGCCCCCGACCTCCCCGCGCTCGTCCGTCATCAGCTCCCACGCCCTGTCCGCGAACGCGCCCATCACATCCTTCTCCACCTCCTCCCGTAAACGATCCACCAGCTCGCGTTCGTTCAGGTTGGCGCCGGACGCGCCCCGCAGCGTCTCGCTCCCATTCACCAGATCGGCGACGCGCGCGCGGACCTTCTCGTCCTCGACGCATCGCGCGATGAGAGCCTTGCGCACGCGCTCGAACGTGCCATCCTTGCGGAGGGCGTCCACCGCCGCCTTCTCGACCTCGATGGCGTCCCTGTGCGCCTGCGCGACGTTCTCATCCTCGGCACTCATCGTCCTCGTGCTAGGGTAAACTGATGAACGCAGAAGGAGTGCCCTCGAAGTTTCTCACGTGCCAGCTCGGCACCATTTGAAGATGCACGCCGTCGGTGCGCCGCGGCCGGGGTGCGCGGCTCGACCCGGGCGGCGCGTCGCGGGCCGCCGCGCACGACCCGCGCGTCATCTCGCAATCCGCGCACAGCTGGAGCGAAGCGGTTCCACCGAACGCACGACGAACGACGACGACGCGTGGGACGGCGCGGACGACGAGATTTCATGGGCGGAGGAACGTCGCCTGCGACGTATCGCCGAGCGCGCGTCCGGTTCCGCTCCTCCCGCGTTCAATGCCGCGAACGCCCCGCGGCTCGCGCGCGCGTCAAGACCGGCACCCATCAAGGAGTACCTCCGCCTCGTGGAGCTCGGCGACGGGTCGTGGGAGCTGCAGAGCGCGACCGCGGTGTTCAGGCGACGTCCACGAGTAGATCCGGCATCCGGAAAGACGCTCGTTCCCGCGCAGGAAGTCGCGCTCGCCGCGACGGTGCACGTGGGCGATCCGGCGTATTACGAAGGGCTTCAGGAGGAGTGCGACGCGGACTACGACGCCGTGCTCTTCGAGCTCATCACGGGAGAGGAGAACCTGCGTCAAGCGCCCGCGCCCGGGACGGACCCGTCGAAAAAAACGTCAGATCCAGACGCAAAGTTCCTGCCGCGGCTGGCCGCGCAGCTGGCGCCCACGCCGGATGCGAGGCGACTGGCGGACACCCATTTTCTAGTACCGCAGCTCGACGCGCTGGACCTGTGCGGAGATAACTGGTACGTCGCGGACATGCCCAAGCAGGAGCTGGTGCGTCTGCAGGCTGAGGCGGGAGAAGTCGCCGGCCGCCTTGTCCGAGAAGAGAATATAAAAATAAATGAAGATGGCGACGACGACGACGCCAATGCGGTGGGTCCCAGGCCCGGCGCTCGTGCGGCGGCTGGATCCACGGCCGTGTCACCCGCGCTGGAGGCGCTCGTGGTCACCGCGAAAGGCCGCGCGGGTGGCGGCCCGCTGAAGCAGGCGACTCGCGCGGTGTGCTGGCTCGTGCCGTGCCCGGAGGCGCATCTTTTACTGTTGGATTGGGTGTGGGGCGGGGGAAGGCCGGCGCCGGTGCTCGGCGCGCTGCTGGACTCCCTCGCGGGTGGCAACATCATCGCCGCGAGGCGTTTGGCGTTCGCGCAGATGATCGTCAGCGCGCAGGCGAAAGGCGCGGTGGGCGGCGGCGCGGACGTGCCGGTGTTGGTGGAGCGCCGCAACGACGTCGCTCTCGATTGCCTACGTAAAGCGCTCGACGCCCCGAACGTCTCACGCGTCAGCTTACTGTACGGCGGTCTGCACATGCCGGGGTTGACGCGGAGGCTGACGGAAGAGCTAGGGCTGGAGCCGAGTACGCAGCGGTGGCGGGCGGTGTGGAGGGTGGAGCCGCCGCAAACTAACACGGCTGTGCGTCTGGCGGCGCTACCGCTACTGCTGTTTCTGGACGGCACGGATTGGGTACGTTTCTTTTTACTTGTACTTGCATTTCCGTACTCTTATGGCAGAAATTGGACTGATCTGACGACATGTTTTGTTCATTAACTCTCATTACAGGCGGCGACCATCACGGATGCGGCGGCGGCTGTTGACACTGGGCAAATAGGCGCCGCGTTCGCGATGGCTTTCCTGTACGTGGTGCGTCACGGTGCGGTGTATTACTCGTTGGGTAAGTGGGTGCTGGAGTGGAACAGGCAGTTGTTCGACGGATCCGACGGCGTGAACTCGTGACGTGAGAGGACTGAAGTGAGTACTTAGACAGACATTGTTAACGTCGTTCGTAAATTAATTAATTAATTTCTCAATGGTTGAACCCAGTTCGTCCTCCCAGGCCCGAGATGGACACCCCGCCTCCACCTCCGACTCCCGAGAAGTGGTTCTTCAGCGCCCGTGAGTTGGCCCACGCGCTGTTGGTGTAATCGTCCTCGTCGTTCTGCGCCAGGTGTTTCATCTCTTCTTGCCGTTTGTGGTAATACGCCAGCATGGCTTTGTGCTCCTGTGAAACAACACGACGGAACGTCAGTCTAATTGGACATACGGCAACTAAAATAAACGTACCTCGGGCGTCACTGGGTTTTCTCGTTGCGGCGCTCCGCTTCCCTTCTTCGTCAGCTTGGCCACGATCTTCGTCTTTTCGTTTTTCCCCACGTGCACGCTGAGCTTGTTTCCCGGTAGCATCTGTTTCCCCGCCCACCACAGCTGTGCGTTTTCGTCCAAGATGTCGATCCCGATGGGCGTCTCTGAAGGCGCCTCATCCTCTTCGATGTCTGTGAATGAAAAAACACAACGTCAGTCTGATTGCCCGTAAGTGCGCGAATAAAAATAAACTCACCGATGCGAACCGGGTCGTACTCGGGCAGGCCCATCGGGTATGCGATCATGACCGCGCCGCGGATCAGGTCGATGTGCTCCATGAGCTCCTTCTTCGTGAGCGGGTGCTTCGCCTCCACCTGCTTCTTGGACGCGGCGGCCGCGGCGTCGTCGAGCGCTTTGCGCAGCGTGGCTTGTGCCGGAGTCACGGGCGCGTCACCGGTGCGCTTGCCGATCGGGTCTTTGCAGTAGGTCGGGCCCCTCGGTGGGAGCTCGATGCCGTCCGCCTCCGCCTGGATGTCCTCGTCGAGGCCTTGTTTGTCCGGGGGTTTGCACGGGCCGTGGCTCGCCAGGTCGTCGCCCTCGGACTTGAGCCTCTGGAGCCGCAGTCGCAGGTTGTGCACCTCGACGAGCTCTTTTATCAGATCCTTGACGTTGATCTCGACGGTGGTCTCATACAGGAACGAATGCTCCTCGCCCTTGTACTTGCAGTGGATGAGCACCATGGCGCGGACCTTGGCTTGGGATCAGCGGTGTGGGGTATCCGTCCGCGAGCCCGTACGTCGTGTGGGTGGCGACGCGCGTCTCTCTGTTTCTTAATCGGGGCGAGCGTGAGAATCTTGACCGAAGGGTGCCGAAACTCGAAAATGTGGCGTATTTCAATAATTCAAAGTGCTTACTGAAGACGCGTACAAAAAGTAATTCGTTAACCGCAATTACGCCATTCTGACACCGAATACCATGCCTAACTTCAAAAAGCGCGCGGATCCAGACGACGACGAAAAAGTCTGAGAAAAAGATTCGCTGCAACGATAATAAAGTGCAGGGGCCAGCGCGCCGCGGAGACACAACAGGACGCGCTCGTGCACGGAGATCGAACGCGGAGATCTCTTCGAGACTCGCGCCTTCAGTAGATCGCGCCCGTGTGTTCGGCGTGGAAATCGGCGACACACCGAGTGGGAGGACGTCACTTTCGAAAAGCACGCGGCGTGACAAACGGAGGTGACAAATATCTACGAGGGAAAGATGCTGCTCGCCCGCGCCGACGTCGCGGCCTCCACGGTCCGCGCGGGAACCACCCGCACTCGTGCGAGACGCGAATCTCGTATCGCGATCCGTCCCCGCCGCTCGGTGTGCGCCGACCGCGGACGCTCGGTCGCCATGCGCGCAATCTCCGACCCGCCTCCCGCGCCCAAGAAGGAGTCCGGGCGCGAGTCCGGGCGTGAGCAGCAAGGAGAGGACCGCACGCCGAGCCTCGAGGACTACGATTCGACGGAGTACCCCGCCGCCGACGTCCACGACCAATCACTCATCCCACGACTCGAGCGCGCCGTCAACTCCGCCATCATCTGGTCCGCCGTCCTCGTCATCGATAAGCTCTACGAAGGACGCGACTACCCACGATTCTACGCCCTGGAGACTGTCGCGCGAGTGCCGTACTTTTCATTCCTCTCCGTGCTGCACCTGTACGAGACGCTCGGGTTCTGGCGACGCGCGGACTACCTCAAGGTGCACTTCGCGCAGACCATGAACGAGTTCCACCACCTCTTGATCATGGAGAGCATGGGCGGGGACGAACGGTGAGCTTACTTTTTTGTTCTCTAACTGTTTGCCCATATGAACTTTGTGTTTTACAGGTTCACCGACAGATTCTTCGCGCAGCACATGGCGGTTTTTTATTACTTCATCGCCGTCGGGATGTACCTCGTGTCTCCCCGCATGGCGTACAACCTGAGCGAGCAGGTGGAGGAACACGCGTACCACACCTACGACGAGTTCCTCAAGGCGAACGAGGCGGAGCTGAAGTCAACGGCGCCGCCGCCCATCGCGACGCATTATTACACCCAAGGCGACTTATTCCTCTTTGACGAGTTTCAAACCGGGAACCCGTACGCGGGCGCGGCGACGCCACGCCGGCCTTCCATCGATACCCTCTACGACGTCTTCGTCAACGTTCGGAACGACGAGGCGGAGCACATGAAGACGATGCAGTTCTGTCAGTTGCCGGGGACGATTCTTCGATCGCCGTCGGAGGCGGCGGCTTGCGCGGTGAGTCCCGGGGTGGAGCCGAGCCCCGGTTGCGTCGAGTCGTACCGCGAGCATACCGATCGGACGTGCGAGGGCTTGGTGGAGTGCCTGTTCAACCCCGGGCTGGGCGTCGAGGAGGAGGAGGAGGAGAAGGAAGCAGAGTCCGAGGGAGCTTCGGCTCGATGAAACATATAATGTACCGCCTCACTCGTGTTGGACCCCGCGCGCAAACATGACATAGATAGCCGCACGACGATTGTGAATACTTACTTTTAGAACGTCAACGCACACACACGCCGATGATACGTCTCATATCGTCTCTCCGTTAATGTCTACCCACTAGTCTACGTCGGCTACGCGTCGTTAGTCGTAAGTACGTGTGCGCGTCTCTACCTACGCGGTTTCATCTCGGGGCCCCTTCGCTCGACGCGCCCGCCCGCCGCTCCACGAACACGTCGACGTTAACGATGGGCGTCACCGCGCTCTTCACCGGCACCACCTCCTTCCGGACCCCTTCCCCGAACTCCAACCTCGGCTCCATCGTACCCACCGAAGGAGCAGGTCCGGCACCCCCGTCACGGCACGCGTCTCCCGTGGCGTAACTCGCCCCCGCGCCGACCCTTTCCTCGCTCCACTCGTCACCCGCCGCCATGGACGCCGATACCCCGGACCGCGTGGCGTACGCGACGATCTCGAACGAGAGCCGCCCTTGGTTCATCGCGGCTTGTGGTAACGGCGCGAGTAACGCGTCGGCGAAGGCTATTTTGCTGAGGCACGCGGCGAAGGCTCTGGAGCACAGATCGACTTCATCCCGTGAAGGCTGCTTACCACCGTCGTCGTCGCTATGCAGGAGGAAATCGAACGTGAACCGTTCCAGCGGGCCGTCCGATGCGGCGGCGGTCTCCTGGTCGTCGTCCTTGATGGCGAGGACCACGCGCTTGACGTCGCCGGTCGCGATGGGCCGTCGCAGCGCGGAGATGGCGTCGCCGATGTAGGCGTCGAGTTCGGGATGTCTGCAGCGCTGCGTCCTCGCGCCGTAGAGCTGCCTGGGTTCGAAGAGCTCTTTGGGGTAGACGTGTCTGGCGTGTAAGGTGTGGTGGATCGCGGCCTCGAGGAACTCGAGCGTCGCGTCGACCCTGGACGTTGGGAGGTGGTGTGGGGTCGTGGCTCAGTGGGGAGCCCGAGATGAAGAAGGGGGTGGGTGGAGACGGGGTGGCTTGTTGAGCGCTCGTACCTGAGGTCCGCGTGCCGTGAAGAAGGCCCGGGCTCCGACACCGGCGCCATGAGAACCGCGCGCGACCTCCCGAACGATATCGATCTTCGGGTCGGCGGGTGCCGGGCGCGTGAAGGTCTGGCGCGTGAAGGTGGTTCACCTGACTTCTTGAACTTGAAGTTTGCAAATACCGACACGCGCTACAGCGCCAAACAACCCGATGTCTTGATGCCCATAGGACTATCCCGGCCACTTGCGAACGAGCGCTCGGGCGAGTAGCGCCTCCGCGACGCGACGCATCGCCGAGTCGGAGAGACCGGCGTTGAGTGCGACAGGCACGGACACATCCAAACCCGGGAGCGAGTCGCGCACGACGCTCCCGATGGTATCGGGTCCACGAGGTACGCCTCCAACCTCGACCCCGAATCGAGCCAAATTTAGCCTAAATCGCCTTATTCGAGCTCGTCAACAACGACGATGTCGATCGACCCCGACGCCCAATGCCCCCATCCGCTGACGTCCACCCGCCTCCTCCCACCCAATTCCATCGCAGCTCGCTTCGGGCGCAAGAAACCCATCGTTCCGAACCCCAAGGCGGACGTCCTCAACCTGGAGGACCGTCTGCCGGGCGAAGATGACCGCTCGGATGAAGAAGCATCGGACGCGGCGACCGACGATGGAGATGCCGCGTCGTCGTCCGCGCGCGATGACGAGGCATCCTCCGAGACGGCGAACGTCGCCGAGGGCGACAAGACGGACGGCGCGCCGGGAACTCCGCCGCCGGGTGCCGAGGGTGCCGACACAGCTGTGTCCCAATCATCCCCGACGCGCAAGACCCTCGAGGATCTGCTACAAGAGGACGACTCCATGATCCCGCTCGCGCTTGAACCCAAAGTCTTCGCGCCGTTCAGAACCCGCGTCGGGGACGTGCCGCGGCGCGTGCAGATCGAGCGCAAGAAGCGGAAGTACCGCCTCGACGGAGACCTCGACGCGTTACTCCGATCCTTCGACGGCGCCGAAGCGCTGGTCAAGACGGCGCACGATTTGCCGCTTGAATTTTTCGACGATTGGGAAGCGTTCGAGACGCGATCCAACGCGCAGTGGCTGGAACGCGACGCCATCGACGCGCCGAACGGCGGCGTCCGCGCTCGATGCGCGGTGTACCCGCGCGCCGATCGGACCGGCTTCCCGCTCTGGACGCACTGCTCCATTGTCCGCGGCGATCCGAGCGTCAACGCGTACGACGTTCGGCTGGACAAAAATCGTAAGATCCTACCCAACGTGTCCCGAGTGGACCTGTGTTTCGATACCGAGGACCCGAACGTGTTCGCGGCGAGGCGGCACGCGGCGTACATCGCGCGTGCTAGCGCCGTGGCGGGGTTGCGCGCCGACTTTTACGTCGACAACATGCCAGCCGTGGATTCGATTGATTCGACGGCGATGGACGAAGATTCCGTCGCTCGCGTCGTGACCACAGCTACAAACGGCGGATCTAAGCGGTTCAAGGAGTGGGCGTTCGACGAGGTCCCGGTGGTACGGGACCGCGCGTCTTCGCCAGGCGAAGGAGGAGGAGGTGCCGAGGGGGGTGCCGATGGTGCCGACGACGAAGGGGCGCTCGTGGAGACGACGCTGCGACCCAGCGCGGCGGCGGCGGCGGCGACTGAAGTTTTGGTCCAACAGGTCAAGTCGGAGTACGCGCGCGCGATGAGCCGGTGCGTCTTCGACGACGCCGTCGTCAAGCCTCAGCACGGCCTCGGGTCACGCGTGGACCGCAGGGCGGCGCGCGGCGGCGTATCGGCGCCCGCGGTGGACGCCGACGCGCTCATCGAGGGCGCGCCCGACGATTTACTGGTCGAGGCTCCGGAAACTTACGACTTGATCGTTCGATCGAAACCGGCGCCGATCAAGGCCACCGCGCCGGACATGCCGCCGTACGACTTCACGCGATCATTCGGCGAATTCGCGCAGAGCACTAAGCTGACCAAGGTGGAGGCGTACGCCGCGGAGATGGCCATCGCGGCTGAAAACGCGGCGCTCCTTCGCAACTACGCAATCTTTCGCGTTTTATTCACGAAGAGCGTCAAGCTCGAGGAGTTTGAAGGCGCGCAGAAGCAGGCTTTACAGAACCTGTGCGTGGCGCGTGATAAATGGATCGCGGGGGTGCGCAAGCACATCGTGGATAAGTTCAAGACGGCCGGTAAGGGCTGGTTCAACCTGAAAGAGACGGATCAGACGGCGTACAATTACAGCAAGCTGAAGCGGTTTATTAAAACGACGCAGCTGCGCGTGGAGGATACCCTGCGTTCACTCGCGGAGGCTAACGTGGTGGCGTTTCGGGACTTTATCCTCGGCCGGTGCGAGCCACGACTGGAGGTTGTCGCCACGAACGAGGTTCGGTTCGTCGACCCGGGGGTTCAAGGATCCGAGCCGCTGTTCACGCTGGACCTGGTGGTCAAGGAGGATGCCAAAAAGAGCGAAAACTCCAGTTTCCAGTACACGACGCAGACGCACAGGTTCGAGCCGTGCGTGCTCGACGTGTTTGACAACGGCGTGACCTCGTTGCACGGGATCAAGAGCCTGGAGCCCGGGATCATGAGCCACCTGCACTGGACCACGTGGCCCGTAACGGCGGCGGTGCAAACCTCCGAGGCGCTCGTGTCAGACGCCCAGGCTCGAATCGCGTCCGCGCTCAAGAACAGCGTCGAGTCATTGAACCAATACTACGCCCTGTACGAGACGCACTTGCCCATCCTACGCCTCGATATCAACGCGTACGTCAAGTCGTTGTTGGCACGTGACGAGATTGAGGAGGGTGAGGGTTTGCGGCTGTTCCTCGGCGAAATCGCATCGCACCGAGCGGGTCTCGCGTCGATCGTGAACACGGTGCCGAGGGTCCAGCGCCTCGGCGCGTTTCGCGTGCAGACCCACCACGTCCGGGAGTTTCTCATCGCCAAGTACGAGAACCTCATCGAGCGGTGCGTGCAGCTCGTCGCGGATGTTCCGATGAGGGTATGCGAGGAGGTTTGCCGCGTGTATAAAGAGTTCAGCGCGAAGCTGGTGACTCCCGCGGAGGACCCGGAATCGGTTAAAGACGTCCGGGACCACGCGGATACCATACCGCTGACCGTGAACCAGCAGAAGGTGGTACTGGACGAGGCGTACCCGTACCTGGACGCGCTCGAGGCGATGCGGCGGCCGTTGGATGACGCCCTCGGGAAGTTGCTGGCGGCGGCTCAATTTTTCCCTCGGCAGCTCGTGGACTCCGCCGCGGTTGTCGAGACACAGAACGCCGAGCTGATGCTCAAGTTCCAGGAGGACCAAGCCGCGGAGCAGGACGACTTCTGGAGCGCGGCTAAGAACCTGGAGACGACGGTGTCGGAACTCGGAGGGTTCACCGACATGGACGAATGCGAGGGCAACGCCGGGCGGGTTGAGGAATTACAAAAAGAGCTCAAGGAACTTCAGGCGAAGGCGGACCTGTACAACTCCAGGGAGGGCATGTTCGGCGCCAAGCAGACGGACTACGGCTCTATCAAGAAGATCGCCGACAGTTTAGATCCGTTCTACCAGTTTTGGACGTACGCGCAGGGCTGGAGGGACGGGATGGATCGGTGGCGGGACGGGAGCTTCACGGACCTCGACGCCGAGGCGATGGACCGCGACGTCACCGCCGCGTTCAAGGTTATGTTCAAGATGGGCAAGTCCTTCAACCAGCGCCAGCTGCCGGACTGCGCTAAGAACTGCGACGCGATCCGTGCCGAGATTGAAGCCTTCCGGGTGTACGTCCCGCTCGCGCTGGCGATGCGGTCGCCCGGCATGCGCGATCGGCACTGGGAGAAGATCGAGGCGGACGCGGGGGTATCGATTCCGGCGGCGGATCCCGAGTTTACCTTTGGCGCCGCGATCGAGATGGGGGTCAAGGCGAAGGAGGAAGCGATCGTCGCGGTGTGCGACGTCGCCGGAAAGGAATACGGCATCGAGACGGCGCTGGAGAAGATGCACCGCGAGTGGGAAGGTATCGTGCTCGAGGTGAAGGAGTATAAAGAGACTGGGACGTACGTCATTCGGATCGAGGATGAACACGCGCAGATGCTGGACGACCAGATCGTGATGACGCAGGCGATGTCGTTCAGCCCGTTCAAGGCGCCGTTCGCGGACGAGATCGACACGTGGGAGGCGACGCTGCGGATGACGTCGGACGTGCTCGAGGAGTGGCTCGAGGTGCAGCGTTCGTGGCAGTACTTGGAACCGATCTTCGGCTCGGACGACATCATGGAGCAGTTACCGTTGGAGGGCAAACGTTTCGGCGCGGTTGACCGGCAGTGGAGGAAGACGCTGGTGATCGCCGAGGAGGACCCTGGGGTGATCGCGGCGTGCAACAAGAAGGAGCTGCTCGAGCTGTTCAGGGAATCCAACAGGGTTCTCGATGGCGTCCAGAAGGGCCTGGCGGAGTATCTGGAGATGAAGAGGCTTGCGTTTTCCAGGTTTTTCTTCCTGTCAAACGACGAGCTCCTCCAGATTGTGTCGCAGACCAAGAACGCGCTCGCGGTGCAGCCGCACCTGCGCAAGTGCTTCGAGGCGGTGCACTCCCTGGACTTCGAGAAGGACTTGAAGATCACCGCGATGAACTCGGTCGAGGGCGAGAAGGTTCCGTTCGCCGAGCACATGTACCCGACGGGTCCGGTTGAGATTTGGCTCGGCCAGGTGCAACGGATCATGATCAAATCGTGCAGACAGAGCATCATCGACTCACTCGTGGACTACCAGGCGCAGAAACGCGCGGCATGGGTCAAGTGCTGGCCCGCGATGACCGTCCTAGCCGTCGGGTGCACCTACTGGACGTCCGAGGGCGAGAGCGCGATTAAAGCCGGCAAGCTCGCGAAATGGTTCGATAAAAACATCTCGCAGCTCGACGATCTCACCGACTTGGTGCGAGGTAAGCTCTCCAGGCAGGAGCGCGGGACCTTGGGCGCGCTCATCGTCATCGACGTCCACGCGCGCGACGTCGTCACGTTGTTACGGGACCAGAAGGTGACCGAACTCAGCGATTTCGATTGGGTCGCGCAGTTGCGTTACTACTGGGAGAATAGAGGAGAGGAGGAGGACGAGCGGGAGCACAAAGGGGAGCTCTACGTGAAGATGGTCCAGGCGACGCTTCCTTTCGGTTACGAATACCTCGGCAACCAGCCGAGGCTCGTGGTCACGCCGCTGACGGACAGGTGCTACATGACGCTGATGGGCGCGATGCATCTTAACCTCGGCGGCGCCCCCGCGGGACCCGCGGGTACGGGCAAGACGGAGACCACCAAAGATCTCGCCAAGGCGCTCGCGATGCAGTGCGTGGTTTTCAACTGCTCCGACGGCCTCGATTACCTCGCGATGGCCAAGTTCTTCAAAGGTCTGGCGTCCAGCGGTGCGTGGGCGTGCTTCGACGAGTTCAACCGCATCAACCTCGAGGTGCTCTCCGTCGTCGCGCAGCAGATTCTCACGATTCAGATCGCCATCCAGCAGAAACAGAAGCGGTTCATCTTCGAAAACACCGAGCTCGACCTCGACGACCGGTGTTGCGTCTTCATCACCATGAACCCCGGCTACGCCGGGCGGTCCGAGCTCCCCGATAACCTCAAGGCGCTCTTCCGCCCGTGCGCGATGATGGTCCCGGACTACGCCCTCATCGGAGAGATTTCGATGATGTCCTTCGGGTTCAAGAACGCGAGGCCGCTGGCGAAGAAGATGGTCGCCACGTTCAAGCTGTGCTCCGAGCAGCTCTCCGCGCAGGACCACTACGACTACGGCATGCGCGCGGTCAAGTCGGTCATCACCGCGGCGGGTAACTTGAAGCGCGATTTCCCCGAAGATGACGAGGAGATTTTACTGCTCCGGGGTTTGATGGACGTGAACGTGCCAAAGTTCTTGGCGCACGACCTTCCGTTGTTCAAGGGTATCATCAGCGACCTCTTCCCCGGGTCGTCCAAACCAGAGGCGGACTACAAGGACCTCATGGGCAGTTTATCAATGTCCTGCGCCGAGCTCGGGATCCAACCGGTCCCCGCGTTCATCGACAAGGTTATTCAGATGTACGAGATGACGCTGGTGCGACACGGGTTGATGTTGGTGGGTCCGACTGGCGGCGGCAAGACGATGAACTACCGGGCGCTGTCCACCGCGATGACCCGGCTCGCCAAGGGCGGCTCGAGCTTGTACAACAAGGTCAAGTACGTGGTGCTAAACCCTAAATCGATCACCATGGGCCAGCTGTACGGCGATTTCGACCCCGCGACGCACGAGTGGGAAGACGGCGTGCTGGCGTGTTACATGCGAGATTTGTCCGAGGAGCAGACGGTGGACAAGAAGTGGCTCATGTTCGACGGGCCGGTGGACGCCATCTGGATCGAGAACATGAACACGGTGCTGGACGACAACAAGAAGCTGTGTTTGGTGTCCGGGGAGATCATCCAGATGAGCGCGACGATGACGATGATGTTCGAAGTCGAGGACCTCGCGGTCGCGTCACCCGCGACGGTGAGCCGCTGCGGGATGATTTACATGGAGCCGACGACGATGGGATTCACGCCGCTGCTCGATTCGTACCTGCAGTCGTTGCCCGATCTGTTCCAGCCGCACGTCGAGAAGTTCCGCGAGATTTTCGAAAGCGTCGTCCCCGGCATGGACGGCATCGTCTTCTTCATGCGGAAGACGCTGAAAGAAACGGTGCCAACCGTGGATACCTGTTTAGTGCAAGGCGCGTTTAACCTGATGGCTTCGTTACTTAAGCGGTACGTCCGGGATCCCATGAAGGGCGACGAGCCCTTGAGCGGCGAGGAACGAAGGAACGCGGATAAAGCCGCGGTTCCCCTCTGGATCTTCTCCATGATCTGGAGCCTGTGCGCGTCGGTGACGGGACCCGGTCGGCCCCGGCTGGATGAATTTTTACGCAAAAAAGCCGAAGCTCACGATTTCGCCGCGTTCATGCCCCCCGAGGGCAAAGGCGACGCGAGCATGTACGAGTACTGCTACGACCAGGACAAGTGCAAGTGGGTGGAGTGGATGACGACGATACCGGAGTACAAGCCAAACCCCGACCAGGCTTTCGCGTCCATCATCGTCCCAACCGCCGACACCGTGCGGTACACGTACGTCATCGATAAGCTCCTGCTCAACGACAAGCACGTGCTGTGCGTCGGTGACACGGGCACGGGTAAAACTCTGAACGTCATGGACAAGCTCAACAACAACATGTCGGACCTGTTCGTACCGATGTTCATGACGTTCTCCGCCAGAACCTCCGCGAACCAGACCCAAGACTTTTTAGACTCGAAGATGGACAAACGGCGGAAAGGCGTGTTCGGGCCGCCGATGGGTAAAAAATACGCGATACTCATCGACGATTTCAACATGCCCATGCGGGAGAAATACTTTGCGCAGCCGCCCATCGAGCTGCTGAGGCAGTGGATGGACCACGGCGGGTGGTACGAGCGCCACCCGCCGTGTCCGTTTCGGCGACTGCAGGATATGATCCTGGTCGGGTGCATGGGACCCCCCGGGGGCGGGCGTAACCCCGTGAGTAACCGCATGCTCCGCCACTTCAACTTCCTCAGCTTCACCGACATGTCGGACGAATCGTCCATCCGCATCTTCGACACGATCCTCAACTCGTACCTCAGCAAGAAGTTCGACGCCGACGTCGCCAAGCTGTCGCTGCCCATCTCGGAGGCGACTGTGCAAATTTACAACACCGTCAGGGCGGATCTACTCCCGACGCCGGCGAAGTCGCACTACACCTTCAACCTGCGCGATCTCGCCAGGGTGTTCCAGGGCTTACTCCGCCTGGACCCGCGCGCGGTGGCGGAGGACAAAAACGAGCTGTACGGGCTGTGGATGCACGAGAACCTACGCGTGTTTCAGGACAGGATGGTCAACAACGAGGACCGCGAGTGGTTCCGCGATTTGATCGATAAAACCGCGCGTGAAAAGCTTGGCGTCGGGTGGGACGAGGTGGTGGCGTTGCCGGAGGCGACGCGGCCTCCCGAAGAGGCGGATAACGAGGACTGGGTCCCGCCGCCGAGGGTGGACAGGCTCATCTACGGCGACTACATGATCCCCGGCGCCGAACCCAGGGTGTACCAGCGGGTCAAAGACAGGTCCGAGCTTCAACGCGTCGTGGAGGAGGCGCTGGACGATTACAACGGCGAGACCACTGCGCCGATGAAGCTCGTCATGTTCCTCGACGCCATCGAGCACGTGAGTCGCATCTGCCGCGTCATCAGGCTGCCGCTGGGCAACGCGTTGCTGCTCGGCGTGGGGGGCAGCGGGCGGCAATCGCTCACCCGCCTCGCCGCCGCCTTGGAAGAGTTTGACTTATTCTCCATCGAGGTGGCGAAGGGCTACGGGAAGAACGAGTGGCGCGACGACCTTCGCAAGGTGCTCCTGATGGCGGGCGCGGAGGGCACGAACGTCGTGTTCCTCTTCACCGACACCCAAATCGTCCAAGAGAATTTCCTCGAGGACATCAACAACATCCTAAATTCCGGCGAGGTTCCGAACCTGTGGAAATCCGAGGATGTCCAGACGATGACCGAGGCGCTCCGGCCCATACTACAGGCGCAGGGCTTACCCATGACGAAGAACGCGGTCAACACGTTGTTCATCACGCGCGTTCGCAGTTACCTCCACTGCGTCCTCGCCATGTCTCCCGTGAGCGACGAGTTTCGTCAGCGTCTGCGAATGTTCCCGTCCCTGGTCAACTGCTGCACCATCGACTGGTTCAGCGAGTGGCCGCTTGAGGCGCTCGAGTCCGTCGCCGATACCTTCCTCGGCGACGCGTCCCTCGAGACACCCGAGTTACTCAAAGGCGTCGTGGACACGTGCGTGTTTATTCACCAGAGCGTGGAGCGAAAGAGCACGAAATTCTTCGACGAGCTGCGGCGGTTCAACTACGTGACGCCGACGTCGTACCTCGAACTCCTTCAGACGTTCATCCGGCTGGTCAAAGAGAAGCGCGAGGAGATCAACCTGTCCAAGTCGCGGCTCCAGAACGGCCTCGATAAGCTGTCCGACACCGAGGGTAAGATTGACGTCATGAAACTCGAGCTCGTGGAGCTCGGCCCGGTGATTGCGAAAACCACCGAAGAGGTCGAGGCGATGATCGGAGTCATCAAGGTGGACACCGCGAAAGCCGACGAGACAAAGGCGCAGGTGCTGGCGCAGGAAGAAGCCGCGAACGCGAAAGCCGCGGAGGCGCAGGCCATCGCGGACGACGCCCAGGCGGACCTCGATAAGGCGCTACCCGCGCTCGATCAGGCGCTCAATTCCTTGAAACTGCTAACAAAGGCGGACATCGTGGAAGTCAAAGCCATGCGAAACCCACCCGCGGGAGTCCGGCTCGTCATGGAAGTTGTCTGCATAATCTTCGGGAACAAACCGAAGATGGTCGAGGACAAATCCCCGGGCGCTAAACCCGGCGCCAAGGTTCCCGACTACTGGGACGCGTCGAGCAAGATGGTCCAAGACCCGGTGGCGTTTCTCTCCTCACTCCTCGAGTTTGACAAAGACGGCATCACAGCGGAGACGATCGAGAAGGTCGAGCCGTACATCCAGCGCGACGACTTCAAACCGGAGATCATCCAGAAAGTGTCCAAGGCGTGTACCTCGATATGCAAGTGGGGCATCGCCATGTACACCTACTACATGGTGTCCATGCAAGTCGCGCCCAAGCGAGCCGCGTTGAAGGAAGCGCAGGATTCGCTGGAAAATACCAAAAAAGAACTCGCCGCCGCTAAGGTTACCCTCGCGGAGGTGGAGGCGAAGGTGGCGGGTCTAAACGCCAAGCTCGACGAGGCTAACGGCAAGAAGAAGGACCTCCAGGATCAGTCCGATACCATCGAGGCGCAGCTGAAGCGCGCGGCTCAGCTCATCGGTGGGCTTGGCGGCGAAAAAGTTCGCTGGAACGCGACGATTAAGAGCCTGGAGGAGCGTCTCGGCCGCGTCGTCGGCGACGTCGTCATATCCGCGGGCGTGGTGGCGTACAGCGGCCCGTTCACGCCCTCCTTCCGCACCGACTTACTGAGTGAGTGGTCGGGAAAGATGGCGTCGTTGAACGTGCCGCATACTCCGGGCGCCGACATCACGTCGACGCTGGCGGACCCGGTGCAGATTCGTTCATGGAACATCGCGGGACTGCCCTCCGACGGTCAGTCCGTGGAGAACGGGATCATCGTCGCCAAGGCTCGTCGCTGGCCCCTGATGATCGACCCGCAAGGACAGGCGAACAAGTGGGTCAAGAACATGTGCAAGGACAGCGGCATCGACGTCATCAAGCTCTCAAACAAGGATTACCTCCGAACGCTGGCCAACGCCATTCGATTCGGCAGGGCCGTGTTACTCGAGAACATCGGCGAACAGCTGGACCCCGCGCTCGAGCCGCTTCTACAGAAGCAGACGTTCAAGCAGGGCGGCAGCGAGGTGATCAAGATGGGCGACGACGTCATCCCGTACCACCCCGACTTTAGGTTCTACATGACCACGAAGATGCGCAACCCGCACTACCAACCCGAGGTTAGCGTCAAAGTTTCGCTTTTGAACTTCTTCGTCACCCTGGACGGACTCGAGGACCAGCTCCTCGGCACGGTGGTGATGCAGGAGCGCCGGGACCTCGCGGAGGCTAAGAACCAGCTCGTCGTGTCCAACGCACGGATGAAGGCGCAGCTGAAGGACCTGGAGGATAAGATCCTGTACATGCTCAGTAACAGCGAGGGTAACATCCTCGACGACGAGGAGCTCATCAACACCCTCGCGCAGTCCAAGGTGACCTCCGACGACATCACCGAGAAAGTCGCCGAAGCCGAGGTCACCGAGCGGGACATCGACCAGACACGGGAAAAGTACAGGCCGGTCGCCACGCGCGCCTCTGTTCTCTTCTTCTGCATCTCCGACCTCGCAATCGTCGACCCAATGTACCAGTACTCGCTGGCGTGGTTCATTTCGCTGTTCATCCGAGGGATCGAAGAGGCTGACAAGCCGGAGGAGATGGAAGACGAGGAGGCGCGCGCGGCGCTCCCGGCGGATGACGTCGAGGCGCGCATCGTCATCCTCAACGAGTACTTCACCTACTCGCTCTACAACAACATCTGCCGGTCCCTCTTCGAGCGGCACAAGCTCATGTTCTCGCTCCTACTGTGCGTGGCGATCATGCAGCAGCGCGGCGAGATCGACGCGCAGGAGTGGCGTTTCCTGTTGGCGGGTCCCACCGATACCAACACGTCGGCCAAGAACCCCGCACCCGAGTGGGTCACGGAGAAGGTCTGGATCGAGGTTGTCAACGCGTCCAACTTGTCCGCCTTTGCCGGCTTTGCCGACTCGTTTACCAAAAACGTGGAGTACTACCGCGAATACTTTGAAAGCGGCGAGGCGCACCGGTTTCCGCTCGACGACGTTTTCAACGACAAGCTGAACGACTTCCAGAAGCTTCTAGTGATCCGTTGTATCCGTCCCGATCGGTTCATGCTCGGCGTGACCGACTTTGTGTCCGGTAAGCTCGGCCAGCGGTTCATCGAGCCGCCACCGTTTGATCTGGAGGCTTGCTTCTCGGAATCTCGTGTCGACGCCCCGTTGATCTTCGTGCTCTCTTCCGGCGCGGACCCGATGGCGGATTTGCTGAAGCTGTGCGAGGAGAAGGAGATGCTCTCGCGGTTCGACCAGGTATCACTCGGCCAAGGCCAGGGCCCTAAAGCGGAGGCTATGATCGAGAAGGCGATGGAGGAGGGCATGTGGGTGTGTTTGCAAAACTGCCACCTCGCCGAGTCGTGGATGCCAAGTCTGGACGTCATCTGCGAGACGATCGACGCGGAGACGGTGCACCCCGACTTTAGGCTCTGGCTCTCCGCCATGCCCTCTCCCGCGTTCCCTGTGGCCATCTTACAGAACGGCATCAAGATGACGCTCGAGCCACCTAAGGGTCTCAAGGCTAACCTGATTCGTTCCTACACCCGCGTCACGGATGAGTACATGGACCAGTGCAAGGACCCGGCGAGCCACAAGAGGCTCCTGTTCTCCATCTGCCTGTTCCACGCGGTGATCCAGGACCGGCGTAAGTTTGGCCCGCTCGGCTGGAACATCCGGTACGACTTCACCGACGGCGACCTCAACATGTGCCAGCGGCAGATTAAGATGATGATTGACGACTACGAGGAGATCCCGTACAAGGTGATCCGAGTGCTGTGCGGCGAGATCAACTACGGCGGCAGGGTGACGGATTCGCAGGACAGGCGGCTGATGAACAACATGCTGAACAGCTACATCATCCCCGAGGTTCTCACCGACGACTTCACCTTCTCGCCCTCGCCCAACTACCCCAGCCCGAAGGCGCAGAACGTGGAGGAATTTGTCGAGTTTATCAAGTCGCTCCCGCTGATCCCGCAGCCGGAGATTTTCGGCCTGCACGAGAACGCGGACATCACCTGCGACCAGAACGAGACTTACTCCATGTTTGAAACAATCTTGTCCTTGCAACCCAGGGTCGCCGCGGGCGGCGGGCTGTCGCGCGAGGACGTCATCGGCGCCGCGGCGAAGGACATCTTCGAGCGGTGCCCTCATCCCTTCGACATCGACGCCGTCGGTCACAAGTACCCTACCGACTATAACCAGTCCATGAACACCGTGCTGACGCAGGAGTGCATCCGTTACAACAACATGATCGTCGTCATGCGGCGGACGTTACAGGAGAGCCTCAAGGCGCTCAAGGGCCTCGTCGTCATGACTGACGAGTTGGAGGCGGTGACCGACGCAATCTTCGATAACCAGGTCCCCGACGCGTGGGCGAGCAAGGCGTACCCTTCGCTCAAGCCCTTGTCGTCCTGGGTGCTGGACTTGCTTGAAAGGATCCAGTTCATCGAAGGGTGGATCGAGCACGGCCCGCCGCCGGCGTACTGGATCAGCGGTTTGTTCTTTCCGCAGGCGTTTTTAACCGGGACGCTTCAAAACTACGCGAGGAAAAACGGATTCGCGATCGATTCCCTCGGATGGAACTTTGTCGTTCAGGACACCAAGACGTACGAAAACACCAAGACGGCGCCGGAGGATGGGTGTTACATCACGGGATTCTTCCTGGAGGGTGCGCGGTGGGACTACGAGACGCACATGCTGACCGAATCGCGGCCGAAGGAGCTGTACACCGATTTCCCGTTGATGTGGCTCGAGCCGTGCAAAGATCGAGTCGCGCCCAAGGACGGGATCTATAACTGCCCCGCGTACAAGACCTTGACGCGCGCGGGTGTGCTATCCACGACGGGTCACTCGACGAACTTCGTGATGTACCTGGAGGTGCCCACGGATAAGAGCGAGTCGCACTGGATCAACAACTCGGTGGCGCTGTTCACCGCTCTGATGTTTTGAAGAAATAAATTTGACATTGACGATGACGGAAGAGAGGGAGAGGAGGGGCGACGGGCCCGCTCCTGGAGTACTCTAGTCAACTGGCCCGAGACGCGCGCGGGACGATCAGGTGGCTGATTTAACCGTCGCACCGCGCGCGCGGGCGTGTATCATTACCACATTAGATAGACACTTTGAGAGTTATAACAACCAGAGAGGTTTAGAGAAGAGACGGTGAGAATTCAGACCGTTAAGCCGTTGAATTTTTTTTTGTCACCAACCCGCCTCCCGCTGACGAGGAAAAAGCGCCGTTGGAATTGCCTCCGCCCCCGCCGCCCGCACACCGCATCGCGCGACCTCGCAAGTCACACGTGACACAGTGAACATGCCGACCTACTTCGGCGATATCGCCAAGGCGGCGAAGGGTGCGTCCCCGCGTCCGGATCCGCCGCTCGCGCCCCGAGATTCTCCAACCGCGTTCCGCCCAATTCCCGCCCCAATCGACTGAAACGACGACCCAATCTTCTTCCCCTCTTCGCAGACCTGCTCACCGGCAGCGTCAACTTCGACAACAAGGCGTCCATCGACGCCAAGAACGTCGCCGATGGGCTCAAGATCACCGGCAACTGCGTGCAGAAGGGCGGCGCGGGCGATCCCACCGGCACTCTCAAGGCGACCTACGACCTCGCCTCCGACGTCGTCGCCGAGGCTGAGGTTGGCGTTCCCAGCAACAAGATCTCCGCCTCCCTGGCGCACTCCGGCCTCGTGAAGGGCATGAAGGCGACCCTCAGCGGCAACCCGCAGGATGTGAAGACCGCCAAGCTCGCGCTCCAGTACCTCTACGGCGCCGTCGGGGTCAAGGCGGACATCACCGAGCTCACCGCGGGCGCGCCCAAGGCTGACGTTAACCTGTGCTGGGCCGACGGCGACCACGCCGCGGGTGTCTCCGGTATCACCGTCGACAAGTCATTCGACCCGGCCGCGCTCCCGAAGAAGCTCAGCTGGTCCGTGCAGAGCACCGGCGTCGTGCCCGACAGCACCGTCGCGCTCGCGCTCAGCGACGCTTTCGACACCGTCAAGGCTTCCGTCGTCACGAAGGTGCGTCACCGTTGCATTCATCTTCATCTTCTTGTTGTTGAATTTGCAAAATCGACTCGAGTCTCCCCCGACAAACCAAACCCCCGCTGACCGCGTCTCCCCCCGCTAATTACAGATCGATAAGGACACCACCACCGGCGCGGAGGTTGTGTACAAGCGCGCCAAGGGCACCGCCACCGGCTCACTCGGCCTCTCCAAGCGTTTCTCGGCGGCTTGCACCGGAAAGGCTGTCGTGACGTCGCCCCTGCCCTTGAACGGCGCGGCGGCGGCGCCCGTGCTCACGCTGCAGACCACCGGGGACGTGTTCGCCAACACCACCGGGTCCGCGTCCGTGCAGGTGGACACCGCCGCCAAGTACAAGTACGGCTTCCAGTTTGCCACCAAGGTTTAATTGAGATCGATCATCATCATCAATCGGGTTTGGGCTGGGCTTTTGGGATGAAAACGACATTTGCCGGGTCGAGAATTTGATTCCCACGGCGGGCGTCGTCAGTTCAGTTCCCCATCGAGCGGGATGATGGGGCGGAACGAGCAGCGGTGGCATGACCCCCGCGTCATTCACACCTTCACTTATGTTACCTCGTCGAGGACGCGTTGTACCTAACCGATTTAGCAGTCATCGACGATTCCTCTTAATTAATTAATGCAAAATAAATATATTTGTACGAGCAACGTATCTGCCCGCGCGAGTTAATTTATCATTAAGGTCGGTTGCACCCGTTCAACACTTTTTTGGCCGGTCGGACTACCCGCGTGTGAGGCTAACACCCCAGAGATTCTATCGCAGCGAGGCCCACTCTCCACCGCGACCGACCCGCGCCGCGGCGAGGTCCGATCGTAGAGGCGCGCGTTCGTTTCCCAAACCGCACGGCCAAGATGCCGATGCCGGGAAAGATGGGCGGCTTCGGCTACGACGACGCTCAGGTGAGACGCGCCCCAGCGGACGGAGTGAATTTCCGGATCCCCGCCCCTCCCGCGGCCCCGTGCCCAATTATTCGGTCCCTCCGATACCATCGCCCACCTCCCATGGAACTCACGCATGAACTCACCGTCTTCCCTTCGTGACCCTTTCCACAGATCGCCGACGAGGCGCGCGAGCTGGATAAGGCGCTTCGCTCCACCAACACCGGCGAGAAGCTCAACGGCATGAAGAAGCTCCTGGGCATGATGAGCGCCGGAAGGGACGTCTCAAACTTTTTCGCATCCGTCGTGATGAACATCGCGCAAGACTCCTTCGAGGTCAAGGTGCTCGTCTACCTCTACCTCGTGCGAACCGCGGAGCAGAAAGCGGACGAGGCGCTGCTCTCGATCAACTCGTTCCAGAAAGATCTCGCGCACCAGAACCCGCGCGTGCGCGCCCTCGCCCTCCGAGTCATGTCCTCCATAAGGGTACAGGTCATCGTTCCGGTCGTGATCCTAGCGGTGCGCAAATGCGCCGTGGATCCCTCGCCGTACGTGCGCAAAGCCGCCGCGCACGCCATCCCGAAGGTGTTCCGCCTCGACCCTAAGCGCAAGGATGAGCTCACGGAGATCATCGAGACGATGCTGCGGGATTCCACCCCGTTCGTGCTGTCCTCCGCCGTCGCCGCGTTTCAAGAGGTTTGCCCCGATCGCATCGACCTGATCCACAGGCACTACCGCAAGATGTGCCGCATGCTCGTTGATTGCGACGAGTGGGGGCAGATCTTACTCGCGAACTTGCTGTTGCGGTACGCGCGGACGCAGTTCACCCGGCCGGATGCGTACGACAGGGCGCTCACCGCGGGCGGCGACGACGACGACGCAAAGATGCTCGAGCTGCAACTCCCCGGCGACGGCGGCGCTTTCGAAAAGGCGAGCTCCAACCCGCTCGCGGGCACGAAAGGTTTCTACTCATCCTCCGACAGCGACAGCGACGAGGATGATGAGGATGAGGACGACGTTGGGGCTGACGAGGGCAGCGGCGGGAGCGACAGCGACGTCCCTCGCGCCAAGAAGCCCCCCGCGGTCGCCAAGAAGAAGTCCAAGAAGAAGTCTAAAAAGTCCAAGAAGGGACCCAAGAAAGGCCCGAAGCCCACGAAGGATGCCGCATCCGCCGCCGCGGATCGAATGGGCTCCGAGTGGCTCGACGACGACCACAGGCTGCTGCTCAGGTCGTCACGACCGCTTCTCCAGTCGCAAAACACCGCCGTGGTGATGGCGGCGGCCTCACTCCAATTTTACTTGGCGCCCGTCGCCGACCTTCCCAAGGTGTTAAGGGCGCTCGTGTTCGCCATGCGCATGAAACCCGAGGCGCAGCACGTCATGCTCAAGAACATATGCACCATGGTCGCGGTGCAGTCCTCGCTGTTCCAGGTGCACTTCGCGTCCTTCTTCGTGCACCCCGCCGATCCCGTGGACGTCAGGGCGCTGAAGCTCGAGATTCTCACGCACGTCGTCACCTCCGACAACGCCGCCGCGCTGCTGCGCGAGCTGCAGAGCTACCTGCGAAGCACCAACCACGAGTTCGTCGCGCTGACCATCCGCGCCATCGGACGATGCGCCGCCATCATGCCGCAGATCGCGTCGGTTTGCATCCGCTCGTTGCTGGAACTCTCGCTTCACCCGTCGGAGGAAGTCGCCGGTGAAGCCGTCGTCGTGATCCGCGCGTTGGTCCAGCAGAACCCCAAGGAACACGCCGTGATCGTCATGCGTTTAGTGCGGCGGCTGGAGATGCTCGCGGCGCCCGCGGCGAGGAGCGCGGTGGCGTGGCTCGCGGGCGGCGAGCTCTACATCTTCGGTGAACCCGCGGCCTCGGCGCTCGCCCCCGCCCTTCCAGAAGCCCTTCCAGAGACCTCTCCGAAGGACGTCGCCGTCGCCGGGCCCGACGGGTTCGTCGCGACGCAGGTGTCCATGCTCGAGTCCTCCCTAGTTCCGGACTCCCCGAAGGTTGGAACGACGGACTCGGAGGCTGAGGGCGGGGATCCCGCGATTGACGCTCTCATCGCGGCGGCGGCTGGGGGTGAAGACTCACCAACACAAACCCCGCACTCCCCCGACGCAGGGTCGGGCGCTCTCGCCGTCGTCGACGAGAAGGCTGCGAAGAAGGCTGCTAAGAAGGCTGAGAAGACGGAGAAGAAACGGATCGAGTCGGAGAACGCGTCGCGGGCGGAGGCGGAGCAACGCGAAAAGTTTTTCGAGCTCTCCTTCTCCGTGCTGAAGCGATCGCTCCGGAACTTCGCGGGCGAGACGGACGTCACCAAGCTCCAGATTCTCAACTCGACGTGCAAGCTCTTCGTGAAGGACCCCACGCGCGTCGGGCCGGTGCTCAAGCACGTATTCGCGCTGTGCTCCACGGATCCCAGCGCGGATATCCGCGACAGGGTTCGTATTTACCGCGCCATGTTCGCCGTCGGAGGCAACGCCGCGCCGCTCGCGGCGCTCAAGGAGAAGGTCGTGCTGTGCGCCAAGCCGGCTCCCAAGCTCCCGAGCCCCGCGGCGCCCACGTGCGTCCACGCGCTGGGTTCGTTGTCTCATTTCGTGGAGCACGTGGCGCCCGGGTTCGTGTCGCTTCCCGAGCACCCCGACGTTCAGCCCCCGTCGCACGTCCGGGACCAATACTACAACGCCAACGTGGACAGCGGCAAGGCTGGGAAGAAGGCGAGCAAGGGTGGATTCTACTCGGATTTGGAGTCTGACAGCGACGACAGCGACAGTGACTCGGACTCCAGCGGCAGCGGCAGCAGCGGTTCGAGCTCGAGCTCCGACTCCGACTCGGACTCGGACTCGAGCGGCGGGAGCGAGTCGTCGATGAGCGAGTCTTCGGATTCGGATAGCGACGGCGGGTCGGACTCGGACTCGGACTCGGACTCGGATAGCGACAGCGACTCGTCGGATTAGGGGAGACGCATCCGTGTAATTGATTCATCAACGTTTAGTCTTTATTAAAGCTCAATCGAACGCGTCGAAGCCGTCGTCGAAATCGAGGTCCTCGCCTTCGATCATCCCCCATCCATCTGTGCTGATGACATCGTTTTCGTTGTTGTTGTCATCGGCGTTGTAGTGGTCGCCATCTTCATCATCTTCGTCGATGTCGTCTTCGTCCCAGTGGTCGTCCTCATCTTCTTCGCCTTCCTCGTCGTCACTAGGCACCGGCGTGTGGAACTTCGTGTAGTTCCAGTTGATCTCGCACTTCTCGCCCTTCTCGAGAGCTTCGGGCCCGTCCCGATCGACCCACGCAAAGTTGCATTCCTTGATGACGTGAATCCACTGGTGCTGACGTCGCAGTAGCGTTGCGGCCCACACACCATCGTACTCATCCACTTCATCGGGCAGGTCGTGGTAAGGACGGTACTCAGGAAAAACGTCGACTTCTGTTACGAACAAAGGGTTGTAGACCTTGACTCGATCGTCGTATGGACAGCCCGCATCGCGAAGCCATTTGTAGACGTCGAATCGGTTAAAGTAGGCCGCGTACGCGCATGTGGTTGCACTCCATGGGCAGTCCAATTTGCGCAGCTTTTGCAGAATGCTGAGCCTCCCCGCGCAGGCTACCGCATTCATCAAATTTTCATCTTGGGGACATGGCGTTATCATACCTTCGGCAACCTGCCTGCAGAACTCCAGGAGGACCGGAAACTTGCCCATATGAGCGGCAGTACAGCATACGTTGGTATCCGCGGGTCCTATGTACTCTTCCCTAGGGTAACCGTATTCATTAAGGAAGAACTCACTGTCTTCTTCATACCAAAACCTCATTCCGTTGACGACAAAGTCGTATTCCTCTTTCAATATCCTCCTGGTCAAAGGAAAGCCGTGGTTGTAAGCCCACTTGAGTCTCTCAACAGAGTCGAGAAAGTCTATAATCCTGAACCTGTCGTCCAACCAAACCTTATCGTTATCAATGGCCTGCTTGCACGCGCGGCAGCTTCTCGAGAGCATGGAGACGCCGATAGGGTCGAGCTCGTGGAGCTTCGACAGGACTTGGGGGAAAACCGCTCGCCCCTCAAAAAAGAGGAGACCTTGCAGAAGAGGCGACGCGTCGCGGTAGTGCGCGGGATCGACGAGCGTATCGCTGTCGGTATCGTCATCGGGCGCGTCGGCATCGCCCGATACGAGCTCGGATGCTGTCTTGAACATGTTGGGCGGCGGCGAGGAGCGACGACGAGTGAGCGTCGTGACTTCGTTGAGTTGAAAGTTCCTATTAACTTCAGTGCCAGCTGGCAGAAGGAAAATATCCCAACTGGAAGGCAACAACGACGGCGCCCGCCCGCTTCCCAGACTCGCCGGCGCGCAGCATAGTCCATGGAAGCATCGTTCGTCGCGCGCGCGGCGACGATCACACGCGCGCGATCGCCCTGGGACACCCCGTTCGCGGCGAGCGCCCATCGCCCGTGCGGCCCCGCGCGCGGATGCTCCGCGCCATCTTTCAGAGCCGTTCTTCGGCATCTCGGCACGCGACGCTTCGGGGTCCCACCATCGGTGTCGTCCTCTGCTGATGACTCCGCGGGCATCCCTCCCGGCCGCACCGCGCTCTACGCCCTCGCCGCGGCGAACCCCGCGTTCCCCAACCTCGCGGGAATCGCCGACGTCAGCGAACCCGCGCCCGCGCTGCGCATCCTCTTCGCCGCGGGCGGCACCGGAGGGCACGTCTTTCCCGCAATCGCAATCGCGGACTCCCTCAGGCGCATGTCCGACGAGGGCTCCTTACCGAACGACGCCACAGCGTCCATCGACTTCGCGGGAACTGACCACCACCAAGAAGCCACGCACGTCCCAGCCGCGGGATACAACCTACACCGCATCCCCGCGATCGCCCTGACCCGACCGGTGAGTCCATTTTACCTTTTACTAAGAGTTACGTATGGGCAATTCTACTGACGTCGTTTTTTTTTCTTAACAGGTGCTCTCGTGGTCCAACGTGTTGGTACCCGCGAAATTGACGTACGCCGTCCTCCACTGCATCGCGTTGATCACACGGCTCAAACCCGACGTCGTCGTTGGAACCGGCGGGTACGTCTCACTGCCGGTGTGCCTCGCGTCCGTGGCGTGCCGCGTCCCTTTGGTCATACAGGAACAAAACGCGTACCCGGGAATCGCCAACCGCATACTCGCGTCGTTCGCCACACTAGTATGCGTAGCCTTCGCTCGAGCCGCGGACGCGTTTCGAATACCACTAAAGGGATCCAACGGAGCAGGGGACAGGACGAGTGAACGAAGAGGGTGCGTGGTTCGGGGTAACCCCGTGCGGTCCACGCTGCGGTGGCGCAAGCGGGAAGACGCCAGGCGAACCGCGAGCTGGTAAGTTTATTTTTGTTTCCGTATGGGCAATTTGAATGACCTGACGTCGTGTTTTGTGTGTGTTCAGGATGTTTTATCGGAAAGGTTGCGACCAGACCCCGCGGATCGGGACGGAGGATAGGGTGCTGGCGGTCTTCGGCGGGTCCATGGGTTGCGAGACTTTGAACGACGCCATGGCGCACGCGGTGACTGATATGTTGAATAAAGATGAACACCTGTGGGTGGTGTGGCAAACCGGAAGGGGCGGGTACGAAGGTGAGTTTGTTTTTGTTTTTTTTTTACGTCCGGGCAATTTGACTGACGACGTGTTTTGTACACAGGCGTCAAGAGTAAAGTCCCGAGTCACCCGCGGCTCGCCGTGCGTTCGTTCATCGACGACGTGGAGAACGTGTACAACGCCGCTGACCTGTGCGTAGCTCGCGCGGGGGCGGTGACGTGCTCCGAGCTGCTCGCGTGCGGCTTGCCGAGCATACTGATCCCATCACCGGTAGTCGCCGAGGTGAGCTTATTTTAATTGTCATATGTGGGCAATTAGACTGATGACGTGTTTTGTTCACAGGATCACCAGACGTACAACGCGAAGGAGATGGCGGACCTCGGCGCGGCGGTGGAGATCCGCGACGTCGACCTCGCGCCCAAAGAGTCTAGCCCAAACACAGCTGGCGGCTTGGACAACGGTGAACCGGCGCCCAGGCGGCATGTGCGTCTGGAGTACGTCATCGGCGAGCTGCTGTACGATACGGAGGTGCTGGCGGGGATGAGGGAGAGCTGCCTGGACGCGGCGCACCCGGAAGCCGCGGATGCCATCGCCAACGACGTGGTGTCCATCGCGCTAGCCGCCAGGCGCAAACGAAGAGGTAGTAAAGCCGCCGCTTGATGAAAACCACGTCGGTAGACTAACATTTAATCGAACGCGCGTTCATCAGTTGTGCAAGTACTTCTATCCTATTACGATCGTGAACTCGATACAAGTATCAGTCGCCCATCATCCGGGCGAATCTCTGCGGGTCTCTCTGCTGCGCCCGCCGAGTCCACGCGACTTGTTCCTCCTCGGTCAAGTCGTTGAAGATGAAGACGCTCTTATCGCCGATGTCGTCCTTCACCTCCTGCGTGTACTTCCTAGCCGCGAACACCGCGATGAGCACGCACCACGTCGCCAAGAACCCCTTCTCCGTTCCCTCCCCCGCCACTCCCGTGAGGTGCCCGAGGAGCGTGAGCGGGATAACAGCGAAAAGCGCCGCGCATTCCGCTTTGCCGTAGCACATGCCTTCCTTGAACGCCACGCCGGTGAGAGACGCGAACATGGGCCCGACCGCCCACACCGCGACGGGATGCGCGGCGACGTACGCGGGCACCGCCGATCCGTCGCCGAGCGCCGCCACGCCGATCGATCCGAGCAGCCCGGCTACGTAGAGCGCCTGCATGAACTTCTTGATGGGCGTCACGTACATGTGGATGAGTACGAGCGCGGAGCCGAGACCGGCGGCGCCCGTGAAGTACGCGCCGTTGAGCCACCCGGGTAAAGGGTCCGACCCGGCGGTGAACGCGACGGATGAGCAGGCGAGGACGCTGAGGGCGACGATTGAGAGTGAGACGCGGTACGCCCAGACCTCGACGACGTCGGCGTCGGTGACGGACCAATCGCAGTAGAGCCCCGGGTTGACGGGCCGCCCGGGGACGACGTACTGACTCGAGGTGTCGTCGGACTCGACCGCGCGGAGACCGCGCGGGGCGAGGCGCCGGGAGGCTGGCGACGGGTGGAGGGAGCTTTTCGCCCTCGTGGCTCCACGGATCTTCTGCGTTCCGACGCCCAACGCGGTCCTGTGACGCGCCGCCGCGCGGGTATCGACGCGCGCGAGCGGCCGCGCCGGCGTCGACGCCGTGGCGATCGTCGCTGAGATCATCGCGTCGCGATCCGTGTGCCTCGATATTCGTCCTCGGGCGGTCAGGAGTGCCCCACCTCGAGTGCCCCACCCAGGGCCTTATCGACAAGTCCGGAAAATTGCCACGCGTGAAAGGCGGATCCGATGAATTCCACAGCGCATTGCGAACCGAGACGCGCCAGGGACCCGACACTCACCGACCCCACATCCACACCGGCTTCATCCGCCGTCTCTAGAGGCTACCACATCGGCGCACACCGCGTGCGACACCCATCGTCGAGCTCCAGACACACGCATCCGCGCCTCAACCCCGCGCCCTTCGAAGGTTCCCGGAACCTAACAACATAATGGGACACAAGTTCCTCAACGATGCGAGCGCTGCGGTGACGGAGATGCTCGAGGGATTCGTCCAGTCTCACCCCGGGGTCAAGTTCCTGGACGGCTTCCCCGACGTCAAGGTCGTGGTGCGCTCGCACGTCGACAAGAACAAGGTGGCGCTCGTCTCCGGCGGAGGATCCGGGCACGAACCAGCCCACGCGGGTTTCGTCGGGGATGGCATGCTCGACGCGGCGGTCTGCGGTGACGTGTTCGCGTCCCCATCCGTCGCCGCGGTGCTCGCCGCCATCCGCCACGTCACCGGCCACCCCGGATGCCTCCTCATCGTCAAGAACTACACCGGCGACCGGCTCAACTTCGGCCTCGCCGCCGAACGAGCCAAGCTCGAGGGACTCAACGTCGAGATGGTGGTGGTCGCCGACGACTGCGCGTTGCCGCCGCCGCTGGGAGTCGCAGGGCGACGAGGACTCGCGGGCACGCTCTTCGTGCACAAGTGCGCGGGCGCCGCCGCCGCCGCCGGGGATACCCTCGAGCTCGTCGCCGAGGAAGCCAGGGCCGCGGCGAACTCCGTGGGCACGATGGGAGTCGCGGCGGCGGCTCACACGTTACCTGGGAAAAATGAACCCGCGAGGGCCATCCCGCCCGGCGAGCTCGAGATGGGCCTCGGGATCCACGGCGAACCAGGCGCGTTCACCGCTCCCGTCGCGCCCGTGAACGACGTCGTGGCGCAGATGCTCGGCACCATCGTCGACGAGACGCGCGGGTACATGGAGTGTTTGCGACAAGATTCGAGGCGAAAATCGATGGACGGCGACGAGCGGACGAAGGTTTGTTTGATGGTCAACTCGCTCGGCGCGACGCCGGCGATGGAGCTGCACGTCGCCGCGCGCGCCGCGCGCGAGTGGCTCACATCGCACGACCTCAACCCCGTCCGCGTGTACACCGGAAGCTTCATGACCGCGCTGGACATGACAGGGTTTTCGATAACGCTATGCGCCGTGGACAGCGCGAAGCTCGCGAGGCTGGACGCGCCCACCGGCGCACCCGCGTGGCCTGTCGTCGCGCGGACCGTCTCCGTCCCGGCGCCGGTTCCCAAGTCCGCGTTGACCGACGGGGAAGACGAAGACCCGGTCGCGTCGGCGAAGGCGAGAGGCGACGCGCCCAAGCCGCCGACCACGGACGTCGGCGCTTTCGCGAAGAAGGCTATCCTTGGCGCGGCTGAGATGCTCAAGATGGCGGAGGACGCGCTGACGGACGCGGACGCCAAGGTTGGCGACGGGGACTGCGGTACGACGCACGCGAGGGGCGCGCACGCGCTCGAGGAGGACGTGGACTTTATGCCCCTCGACGAGCCGAGCGAGCTGGCGTTGGCGTTGGGGATGACCGTTCGGAGGAGCATGGGCGGGACGAGCGGCGCGTTGTACGACATATTCTTCTCCGCCGCGGCTGCGGCGATGAAGGGCGCGCCCGCCACGTCACCAGCCACGTGGCTCGCGGGTTTCAACGCGGGAATCGCGTCCATGTCGCGGTACGGCGGCGCGGCGGCTGGGGACAGGACGATGCTCGACGCTTTGCTCCCCGCGGCGGAGGCTGCGTCTAAGGCCATCACGCAGAGCGCGGGTGGCGCGTGGGCGGCGTCCGCGGCGGCGGACGCGGCGGAGAAGGGTGCGGCGGCGACGAAGGATATGGTCGCGGCGGCGGGGCGGAGTTCGTACGTGCCCGTGGAGGTGATGAAGACGGTGCCAGATCCGGGGGCGACGGCGGCGGCGGCTTGGATCCGCGGCGTGGCCATCGCCATCGCGTGATGAGAGGAATTGTATTACATGCCATCGCTTGTTGAGAGGAATTGTATTATATGCCATCGCTTGTTGAGAGGAATTGTATTACATGCGCTACCAGCCGGAGTCGGCACCGTCGGCGACAGCGCGGCGGGCCTCCGGGGTTCGAAGTTTGTATTCGCCCGCCCTATTTTGTGATGAAGGCGGGATGTACTCGTATATTTCTTCGCATTTGTGATACTTCTCATCGCACGCGTGGCAGTAATCCGAATCGCAGCATTCGCAGTAATACCCGCAATCCATGCAGTGGATGTCATCGCAATGACTGCAAAAGTAGAAGTTCCCGCAGTCTTCACAGCTGACTGTGGTGCAACCTTTCCCATCACAAAAATTCATCTCTGGGGCTTTGTCACATTTATCGCACCAAAAGCCCTCGCATTCGTCGCACCCGATGAAACAGACTTCGTCTTGCTTGTCTGCGCATGATTCGCACATACGCATGAAGCAACCCTCGCGAGCATCGGAGCCGACGCAGATGAGAACACCCGGGACTTCATCTTTCTGGGAACACCTTTCACAAAACATCAGGTCGCAAGACTCGCAATACATAAAAGGAATGTCCCCGTCGAGGCATGCTGAGCGACCACACAAAAAGTCTTGGTCGCAAAAGTCGCACTGCGTCTCGTGGAACATGCACTCTTCACAGGACATGCAGTAAGGGAATTTGCAACACTTGCACTGACCGCCCTTGCTTATGACACGAAGGCAGCCCGTGCACGGGCAGATATCGAAGGGAGCTTGCAACGACTTTTCAACGTCAGGCTCGTGCCGAACGTATCGCCAGAGACCGTCAAACGTTGACAAAGAGTACGCAGTCAAACCTACGAGGTTGCATCCAGCGAGCATGAGGCGATCGAGACGTTGCTCCTTGGGGCGCGTGTGGATATGTGCGACCTCGGCCAGAAAATACGATACTTCGCTCTTTACGGGCAATAACTCGCAACCGCGGAGGTCAAGGACTTGCAAGTGCGTCAAGTTATATCCGATGGGAAGACGAAGAGGAAGTACACAACTGTACGTTGTCCATTGGTCCATTGCTGTGCGGGAAAAGTCCGCCATGGATGGTATCCCGGTTAAGTAAGAAGGTATTTTGACAACTTTGCCCCAATAACTGCCGTCGACGAGGTATTTTATGTCGGCGGTCGAGAAGTAAAGGGACCTCAGCCCAGAGCTGTGGATCTCTAACACTCTTATCCCACGACCTGCATATGACATCAGCTGCCAAACGCGTGTATTCGCGGCTGGTGCACCAGCAGCATCGATGGGCAACTTCTCCGCGAGCGCTCCTTCGACGACGAGCGAGTCGTTGTGGAGCCCCCAGCAGCCAGGAGACCCAGCCGCCAACCTCCACACCTTGGAAACGCACGCGAGCGCGAGTCTGTCGCGGATATCGGGTAAGCGCGCGACGATGAGCGAGGCGATACTCTCATCGACCTCGAGCCGGGAGCTTTTCGACCGAGTTATGGCCATGGTCGCGTCGTCGAGTGTGGCACTACCTGGGCCTCGCAAACCTGGGAAATCTGGACCTCAGATCTGGGAAATTTGAAAATGGACAGCTGTGCTGTCCCTTTCGAAGTCACGCGCTCGACGCGCGCGGATATCACTTCCCACGACACGCGCGCGCGCCGCGCCGCTCCCAGCGACACCGCGACTCACGCGATCATCATCATGCCGCCCTCGCCGGGCGCGCGAGACAAGCCGCGCGCCCGAAAGGCCGCGCGCCCCCGTTTGACGCGACTCGTCACCGCCGCCTCGGGCTTTTACGCGTTTCTCCTCTTCGCGCTCGCCCTGACGGCCCTCGCGCCGCGCGGCGCATCCGCGCTGGCGATCGGGGAGGACGAGCAAGGGCCATTCGGCATCGCCGACGATCGTCGCATCCTCCTCGACGTCGACTCCGACCCGAACGACTACCCCGACTCCTACGACGACGGCGAGGGAACGCCCCCCTCGTCTCCCCTTTCGGCGAGCGGCCCGAGCTCGAGCCCCGCGGGCGCCTTCGCGCCCGCCGCATCGCCCGCCGCGGCCCCCACCGGAGCTCCCACGCCGACACCCACGCCGTCACCGACCCCATCGCCGACCCCCGACCCGAGCATCCGCGTCGAGTTCGTCGGCCAGGCTCCCAAGTTCAAGGTTTACGCCAGCGACAAGCCGGGCGATTTTTTCAAAGTTTCCTTTGGAGCCGTGCAGGAGCTCGACGCCGCGGGTGACGTCGTCCAGGGCCGGTCCATCCCTTCCCTCGCATCGCAGCAGACCACGGAGTGGACCCAAAACGTCGTCGTCATCGGCGACGTCAACGCCACGGAGGTACGCATGCGATTCGACCTCACGAACAGCACACAGCTCGCGAGGCCTTGCGGCGGCGGAGGCCCCCCTACGTCTGCGCACTTCACCGAGGATTCCCACGAGCTCGTGATCATCGTGTACCTCTTCACGAACGGAACCACGGTACCCTACGGGAACCGCACGCTGACCGTGCCGGACGATGCCGTCAAGTTCAACGTCGAAGGCACGAACTGGCCCTTCTGCGACGCCGGCAACAGCCTTCGCGTCGAGGTCGAGGTCGAGGTGGAAGCCGCATCCGACGCGACAGTAACTGACGACGCCGACGAGGACGATGACGAGAGCGATGACGATGACGCGTCGAGTGATGACACGACGACGGCGATGCTGTCCATCCCCTCCGGTGACAGCTTCGTGCACCTCGCCGTGCCCACCTTCGCCATCATCGACGGCGAGGAACGGAACGTGTCGGTGTCCGTCGGGGATCCCGGTGAAAACGGCACCAAGACTTCGATCGATTTCACGTTTCCCGCGTTCGGGACGCTGTACTACGATCCGGTGGTGAGCTTCGGCGACGACGCGGATGCGCGCTCGACGCCGACGCCCGAGCCGGAGCCGGAGCCCGAGCCCGAGCCGGAGCCGGAGCCGGAGCCCGAGCCCGAGCCCGAGCCCGAGCCCGAGCCTGAGCCGAGCCCCGAGCCGGTGCCGTCGCCCTCCCCCTCACCTTCCCCCCCGCCGCCGAGCCCGCCGCCGCCTCGACCGTCCCCGCCCCCGCCGAGCCCTTCCCCACCCCCCGGGCAGGCACCCACCGCGGAACAGATCGAGGAGAAGAAAGCCGTCGCCGAGGAGAAGAAAGCTGTGGCGGAGGAGAAGAAGGCTGCCGCGACGGCGACGCGCGACACCATCCTCGCGTCCATCCCGGAAGGCCCGGAGAAGGCCAAGGCTAAGCTCCTCGCCGACGCCGCCATCTCCGGCGCGTCCGTTACAAAGATGTCCGCCGAGGTCACCGCGAATTCCGCGGACGATGCGTGCGATCAGTGGTTCTTCAAGGCCAACCTGGCATCCGGATCCGGCGCGTGCGTGGCATCAGCCGCGGCCTCCGCCGCCAGACGCAGAAGGCGCCTCATGTCGCGGTTCATTCGGTAAGTTTATTTATAATTCGCGTATGGGCAATATAAATGACGTCGTGTTTTGTTTACAGGCGCTTGGCGCAGACGGACTCCGCGTACGACGTGGACGTCTTCTTCGACTCCACGACGATCGACGAGACGGCACTCACGTCCGCGAAGGATGCGCTGGAACAATCCGGCGTCGCCGTGGAGTACGTCGAGGAGGTGGACCCGGTGGCCGAGTTGAAAACTATTCCCGGCGTCGACGTCTCCAACGTCGCCAGATTCGAAACCGAGGCGGATGAAGCGGCGGACGCGGCCAAGGACTACGAGGCGGCCGCCGCGGCGGTACCCCCGCCGAGCACGCTCGAGATTGAGATCAAGAGCCCCGCGGGTTCAAACACGAAGCGGTCGCCGTTCGCGGTGGGATTCGCCGTCGCCGCGGTGTTGGCTCACGTGCTGCTCGCCGCGTAAACGAATTTCACGAATTTCACGACACGGGAGAGCGTTACTACGAGCGGTCACCCACGATTCGCTACGTTCCTATGATTACATTACGGTATTGTGTGCGTGTGCTACGACGGGAGTGTGTACATAGACGATTGTTTGCTCATGATCACGGTATCATCACGACTCGGATCCGCCTCCGTGCTCGGACCCGCCGCCCGCGTTTTGATTTTGATCCCGTCTCGTCAAAGTCTCCGGCCTTCGGAAACTTTCCGTGCCAAAGTACCGCCTGCTCGTGTCCACCCGCCGCGTGTCCTTCGCCTTCCGTTCCGTCTCCCGTGCCTCGTCGCGCGCGCGTATCGATCGCGTCGACGGTCCTGGCAGCGGGTCCCGCCTGAACGCGTCCTTCGCCGACGGGCGCAAGAGCTTCGGCCGGGAACCGAACGGTCGGGTCAACTCGACGTCCCCGCCGGGCGGCGCCACCTTTGTCGTGTGCATCGGGTCGTCGTCCAGCGCCGCGCGTTGTTTCGTGGGATCGCGCAGGCCGTGGTACACGTCCACGGGCCTGTGCGTTGGGTCCGAGGTTTTTGGAACGTGTTCCGGGGAAACCGGTTGGTATTCCGGGTGGTACTTTGGAAGCGTCTCGCCCTTCCGAAGGAGCTTCTTGTCGCGTTGAAGCCGGGCGTCGCGCCAGACGTTCGCGACGCGCGCGCGCGATTTCGTCTCGTGCTTCTCGTGCTGCTTCGCGACGGAGTGCCGGAGCATGTTCTTGATCGACGCCAGTGTTTCTTTATCCGGTCCGCGGTTGCGGTGCATGTGTTCTGGGTCGATTCGAGTGGGCACCCGAGTGGGCACCCCCGCGTTTTCATCATCCAAGGTGGATAACAGCGTCGACCCCGGCAACTGACCTTGCAACGGCTTGGCCTTGTCGTCGAACTCGTCGGGGACGACGATACCGAGCGATTTCGCGAGCTCGAGCGCGCCCGGATCGTCGAGGGACAAGCCAGCCTCGCGCAGGACAAGCGCCTGAGCCTCGAGCGCGGCTCTTTGCCGAGCGATTTGTTTCTCGCGAGCCACCGCGCCTTCCATCGCGCCCGCGTGCCTCGCCGACGTGTTCGTCAGGGAATGGACACTCAACGCGTCACGCAACGCGTCCGTGCACGCCAGCGCGAGCCGCGCGTTGGCCTCTTCGTCGATGTCCGGGAGCCGCGTGTCGCTGTCGATGCGCATGACGGCTCGTCTCTCCTTGACGTCTTTTTTGACCAGCCGGACGATGTGTTCCGTCTTGACGGCGTGAATCTCGTCAACCATCTTGGGCGTCTCCTGGTCCGGGTTCAACGCCGCGTACACCGCGACGTGCGCGCCGACGACGCCGCCGTACCGGTACCGTTCGCACGCGAACTTGGCGCACGCTTTGGACTCCAGGATGGCGTCTTTCGCCATCGTCGCCGTTTCCTTGGAGTGCTGCGAGTCGTCCTTCGCGGCGGATCTCGAAAGTGTGGTGCAGATCCAGGTCGAGTCGAACGGGCGGGCGCTGGATGTCGATTTGACCACCCTGGCGGCTAAGCGCACGCCGCCGTCCAACATGTCCATCGCGTCGAACGCGCTCACCTCGTGTGCGGCGTCATCGTCGTCGTCGTCGCTGCGCTCGTCGTCGTCCGGGTCGAAGCCGGAGCCTTCCGTCTCGTCGCCCTCGCCCCCCCGTGTCTGGAGGTTCACCCTCGATCTGGCCTTTTCCTCCTCGAAACTCCCGCGGTATTCCTCCTCGGCCTCCATGTCGTCCTCGCCCGGTCCGCGCGCGGTTTCCCAGTCGTCTGCATCCCGCGTCCAGCGCATGGCGGGCACCCTGCCGCACCCGTCGTCCTCGTCCTCGTCGCCAACCGTTTCTGCAATTTTCTCACAAGCCGCCGTCGCCTCCGCCGCGACTAACAAGATACCCAGCTTGCCCAGCGCCACGGACGCGGCGACGCGAACGGCGGGGGTGAGGTCGAGCAGCAACGCCTGCGCGCCACGCGCGGCGATGACGATGGACCCTTTGTCCGCCGCGCGCGCCGCGTCGCACGCGGCTCGAGCCTTGAGTTTTAGCGGCAGAGTCGTTAAATTCGCGTCGTTGCGAGATGCGCCGTCGACGGCGGCGCGGTCCCCAGCGACGTGCCACGCGTGCGCGGTGGTGACGGACACCTCGGCGGCGTCGCTCCTGTCGTCGAGGCACGCGCGCGCGGCTCGGTCCATCAGGTCGAGCGCGCGCATCGCCAGGTTTTCGGTGTCGGGTTTCTCCGCCACCGAGACGTTGATTGGCTGCGCGTTTTCCTCAGCTAAACGTTTGCAGATTCGGCCCAGGCGTCGTAGCAGCTTACCGCGCAGGCGCCTTCGCTGGACCAGCGCCTGGAGCATGCCTCCCGCGCGGGATATGACTTGCGGCGGGCGATCGGCGCCGCCGCTCGCGCGCAGCGCCGCGGCGAGGCATTGCCGGCTACGAACCAAAGCGGGGCCGCCGCCTGATCTGACGACGAATTTGGATATCGCGTGGATAGCCGCCGCGGCGCCGTGCGCGGGGAGCTCGGCGGGACGTGAATCGTCACCCTTCACCATCGAATCGTCGCGGCCACCCGCCGGGACCTCGTACGCGTCGCGGTCTGGTCGTAAACCACGAGGGCCGACGAACTTGGCGAGCTGGTCGCCCCGCCCGCCCAGCGCGCCGTCGAGAAGCAACTCGTAAATTTCCTTTGCCCTTCGAACGCGCTCCGCGTCGTGTGTCCGACGTTTCCGACGCATCGCCGCGGATGCCCCGAAATACAGCGCCGCGCGGTGTGCCCAACCGGACCCGTCGGGGTTCACGTCGCCCGTGACCGGCGCCGCGGGTTTGAACCGTCGGATGGACGCGATCATCGCCTCGAGCGGCGTTCTGAAGTGCGCGTTCTCATCTGCCTCGTGCGCGCGTCGCATCAGCACCAGCGGGTTGAAGTTGGAGAGCTGGTCCTCGTTCATGCGCTCAACGTCGTCGTCGTCCACGTCGTCGTCGGAGTTGTCGTCATCGCGTGCCGCCTTCTTGCGCTTCTTGCGATCGGCGTCGGCGTCGTCGTCGTCGTCGCCGGCGGCCATGCGCCGCGCGGCTTTCGCTCGTCGCACCTGCGTCCGGATAGCCGTCGCGGATACCGTCTCCGAAGTTACGATCTTTTTACCGACGGACGCCAACGGAGTGGAGCCGAGAACCTCACCCGTGGGATCCAGCGACCGCAACGCGAGATGCAACGACAGCGCCCGCGGCTCAGCGTGGGTGGTCTCGTCGTGCCCGTATCCGTCGGATCCGTGTGTGTCCTCGCGCCCTACGGAGGCGCCCTCCATCTCCACCAGCGCCCGCGCCTTGGCCCTCACCACGACCCTCCACGGAACCACCGGGTCGCCCTTGTACGCCGCGTCCAGCTGTCGGTACCGC
>Ga0302116_1000134_pt1 | contig 40418 bp, 28 predicted proteins | sample AG5_SCM_MG_FD_203124 | JGI IMG/M metagenome (GOLD analysis project Ga0302116, IMG submission 203124) | Marine microbial communities from Western Arctic Ocean, Canada - AG5_SCM | ecosystem: Environmental > Aquatic > Marine > Oceanic | place: Canada: Western Arctic Ocean | collected 2017-10-01 | reverse complement strand
ATAATCCAAAAATCCAAAAAATACACCAATTTTATAACTTTTTTTATATATATAAATGTTTTTTTTTTTTTTTTTTTGAGAAACTAAAAAGTTTTAAAACTGGTGGATTTCTGGATTTTTGGATTATTTATGTTTTATGTCTTATTAAAGTTACCTCCCCCCCACACACAACCGATGTAAGTAAGACGAGTAAATGTGACGAAAATCACGGGGAAGCCCTTGCGATGTAAGTAAGACGAGTAAATGTGACGAAAATCACGGGGAAGGGGGGAAACCTCCTATCAATCTTCTATCAATCTTCTATCAATCTTCTATAAAAGGATGTTTTCACCGTATCCGAGAGGGACGAGGTGAAAAAATTGGTCTCATTTTGGTTTGAAAATTGGGTTCATATGTCCTGGATGTATGGCGAAAGTCTTAGCGATCGCATTCGTCGGATTGTGTTTAACTTTCTCGCCATACTCTCGTGCGAGTTTTTCAGTTTTCTCTACCTGTTGTTTAGTATATTTAGCTACATCTCGGAGTGATTTCGACTTCCACTTGTAGTTCATCATTTAGTATACACTTATATTTTTTGTTCCAAAGCCAAGATACGAGCTTCCAAACTTGCTACCTTAGTCTTTTCAGCTTGTAATTGTCTATCTACTTCCTGTAAAGCACTCGTGGCGATTGTGAATATAGCATCTTTCTTGAGAAACACGAAATCATCTACCTGCTGACCATACACGAATATTTTATCATCCTCAGTCCATTCCGTAAGGACTTCATCAACACGAATGCTATGCCCATCTATGACCTCCGTGATATTGATTAAATGCTCCGTATCATCCATATCAAACACCTTCAAGACCATCGCATTACTCTCAAGGTTGGAAGTATCAAAGTTGGTAAAGGTAATCACATTAGAATCAGACACATTAGCTACCTCATATATATTTGGAAGGCACTCTGTTCGTAGTTCTGTAGCGTAAGGCAGAGTATCACGAACCTCTTGGGCGATAAAACCCCATACTGGTTCAGACCCACGCTTAACCTCATCTACGTACTTGTATTTTTTGGGTTTGAGTAGTCTTAATGTCTCCAAAGCTGAACTATCTTCAACATCAACGATTTCCTTTTTTATTCTTTCATCTGAACCTGTAATCGTCCCACTATACGAACCAATATATCCTCCACAGATAATGTCCTCGTTGGCGTAAATACACACCGAAGAGAAATGTGCTCCGTTGTTGTAGGCATAATTGAATTGGTCTGAGTTCCAGCGTAAATAAGCAGCAGTTCCCCTTGATTTTTCTCGCGATTTCTCAAGATTCTTGGTCTGTTGACGCCATAGATGATCACTCGTACGGGGCTGTGGTTACGAAAAAACAATAAACACTCCTCTGGATCTCCTGGGTAAATATCATATCAATATGGGTTGCCGTCCGCACAGGCATTTTTTCCGCACCGTTCAATTCGGCCGTTCAAACTCGGTTCCGTTTGGGTTGATCAAGTCGCTTGCGAAGCATGTTGGGGCGCGATTATAAGCCGCGCCGCCCAAGACGACGCGCACTCCTCGACGAAAACTGCACCCGACACGCTCTTCGCCGAAGGTATCGACGTGAGTGCCTCGCGAACGCGCGCGATGCTCAGCTTCACGTCGCCCGCCGACGGTGACTTGACCGGGTCTCTCCCCTCAATGACCGGTGAGGGGAACGGGGAAATCATCAATGTCGGAATCAATGTTCGCGCCCTCCCCGAGGACATTCAAAGGGTGTGCCAAGACCTCGACGAGAACGGCGACGGCGTCCTCGACATTCACGAATTCAGGAAGATGATCAGCACCTACGCGGTGCTGCGCAAGGCCAACGGCGAGGGTTCCGTGTCCATCGCGGCCCTCCCCGACAAGGTCCAGCCCGCGCTCAAGATTTTCGACGCCGACGGCGACGGGACCGTAGATCCCAATGAGCTCATGCGCGCCGCGGAGATGTACCAGGACTCCAAGAAATCCCAGAAGCGCCTGCGCAAGATGCTCATCGGTCTCGTCCTCTTCGTCGTCGCGCTCATCGGCGTCAACGCCGCCATGACCTTCATGATGGTCGAGCTCGGCAAGGAGACCAAGGCCTCCCCCGACGGCATCATGCGAGTCAACACGAATCATCCCGACCACCCTGGAGCAGTCGTGAGGATTGCAACCAACGGTGAAGCCAGTTCGATAACATCCGCATTGCCCGACTCGGCATTCGCGGAACTCAAGCAGTTCGAGGTCAAGTCCGAGAACGGCGCGTTCCTCTCGCTCATGGTGTTGGGCTGGTACCGCATCCCAGACGCCATGACTGCTCGCACCGGCTCCTTCGTCAAGATCATCACCTACGCCGGCTTCATCACGCTCGACGGCGACCAGATGACCTTCGAGGAGACCACCGGCCGCGTTTTCCAGGAGGCCGGGTTTGAGGTGGTCAGCGGTCGCAAACTGTTGGGCATCTACGAGCTCATCGGCCTCTTCAACTCGATTGACAACTGGGACGGCCTGGACGCCGACGCCGGCGAACTCAAACCGTCTTTCGGCGCGAACGATTTCGAGATGAAGTACATCGAGCGCATCCCGTGCACGCCGGACAAGACCTGCGTCAACCCCATCGACGACACGTGGCACAAAGCCGCCGGTCCCGCCGGCGCCGCCGCCCCAGAGTACATCGAGTTGACCCACGAGGTGCTCTTCGACTCCGACACGCACGCCACCTCGGAGGCCACCTGGAACACCGAGTACCCCGACTCCATCGTGCACACGTACCGCTCAGCCGTGCGCCAGGTCATCGAGCAGATCGATAAATCAACCGGCGACGCCAGCTACTGCATGGAGCTCGACGGCGTCGAGGGTGAGGACACCGCGGTCTGGAACGTCACGGAGGCGGTCAAGGTTGGGGAATCCCTCTCCGAAGGTCGCATGGTTCGACACTTTCGAATCGGCACCGGCATCACCGAGGCGCAGCACACCGTTCTCACCCTGAACGCGGGCGAGGAGGTTCCGTACACCGGATCTTACACCGTGGAGTACTACGACGATAAAGCCACCGGGCACCCGGTGAAGTTCGTCATGGCCGAGCGCGAGTTCATCGTCACCTCGTACAAAGAAGTCGACGTGGTGTTCCCCGAGCCGTGGGACGACGCGTGGGACATCGACGACGAGTCGTGCGTCTCCGGCGACAGCTGGGAGGATTTGTCGCTGCCTGTCAGGGTGCAGAGCAACCCGTTCTTGCTCAACCTCCGCGATCGCATGGTCGCACAGGCTGAAGCGGATGGAATTTTTAACTCCACCAACCCACTGAAACTCGGAGCCAACGCCAACAACACCAACAGCCGCCGTCTTCTTTCCACGGACGACCTATCTGTTGATGTGGAATCCTTCGTGGATCCGATCACGGGCGGCGCCAGGCGTAGCCTGCTCTCCGAAGAATGCTCCCCATATGACGGGTCAATGACGAGTGCGGTTGGAATGTGCAAAAAATGGAACATTGCTCCTGGCATCCCTCCTGGCTCAGCCCTGGGTTGGCCTAACCCTTACCTAGGAATGCCCCAAACCTGGGGGATTCCGATCAAGATTGGCAAGTACGAGGTCGTCATCAGCAGCTGGAAATTCGGCTGCGGCCTGTCGTCCATCACGGTCTCCGGGCAGTGCCCCTACGGCCTCACGTGCTACGGCACGTGCTCGGGTACCACCCCTCTGTTGTGCAACAGCGGCTGGGGCATGTACTGCGGCATCGGAGTCACCATGGATGTCAATGACATGGTCCCGGCAAAGCTCAAGGATGCGCTCAATAGGCTCGGAGTCAAAGCCGAGCTCGGCGCGGAGATGGGATACACCGCGACGACCAAGACGTTGTCCTTCAGGGTCTGGGGATCGCTCGCGACGGGCGACCTCGCGAAGAAACGCATGGCGGCGCGACGGTTACTCACCTCGGGCGAAGATTTCACGGCTCTCGACTCCTACGTCGTTAACGACAACGAACTGACGGAAGGTGAAGACCAGGCGTCTATCGCCGACGTCCTCTCCGACACCAACGGCCGCAAGCTTCTATACGGCAAGAAGCGCCGCAAGAAGCACCGCAAGAAGATGACGCACCACGTCGCCAAAGCAGCCCAGGCCGTCACCGTCGCCATCGTGCCAAAATCGGGTGTGAGGATCGAAATTTCCGGAACCGGAGCTATGTCGTTCGCGGGCTCGGATGGATCCACCTCCCCGAGGCTTTCGCTCACCGCCGCGGTCGATGGGCAGGCGTGCGTCATCGGAGTCTGCTTCACCATCTCCGAGACCATCCTCCGGCTTTAGTAAATTTACGGCGTCAAGATTTTGGTTTCCGATGATTTCGCGCCTGTGGACCCAGAGATGTACGACAACATCATCGTTGTCTGGCTGGTGTCTCCCGCGCGGTGTACAGTGTACAGTGTATAGTGCGTTCTCACGCTAACTGCGTGTTGATGTAATGTTATTTACTTCTTGTTTCCAATAACTCACTTCTCTGTTCTACGCGTGCCGAGGCTCCACCACGGCTTCTCCGTCGCCTTGCTTCCCTTGAGGAACTTCTGGTACTCCTTCTGCATCGCCTTGACCTCCTTCTCGTCCCACTCGGGCGCCTCGCCCATCTCGTCGTCGTCGTCGTCGTCGTTTGCGGCCGGCAACCGGTTGTTCTCCCGGATCTCATCCCTCGAAGGAGCCCCTCCGTCGCCCAACGCGGACGCCACGCGGGACCTCTGCGTCTCGCGATCCTCCGCGAGCTGACGCTCCAGTGTCTCCCTCTGCCTGTTCCGCGCGTCGGGGTTCCCGCCCGAGGGTCCCTTCCGAGGGGTAGGACGGTCGACATCGGAACCCGAACCTCCGCCGGGGAGGAGGATGGCGAGCGCCAAACCACCCGCGCCGGTCGCCAAGCTCTCCACCATCTCCGGGCTCGCGCCCTCGACGCTGGTGGGCACGTGCGTCGCGATGGTCGGCGGTACCTTCGTATCCAAAAAGTACAAGCAGTCTTCTGAAATTTCCACCCGCGTCAAAAAGGTCAAGCACCCTCTATCCACATTGACCTAGACCCTGAAGGCGGACACACACACGATGGCGCCTCACGCCATGTCGCTCGTCTCGTCGCCCCTCGCGGGCGTCGCCGCGCGCCGCGCGACCTTACCGACCGGCTCGGCCACCCGCCGCGCGTCCACCGCGCGTGTCGTGCGATGCCGCGCTGCGGCCGCAGATGCGCCAGCGATGGGCGTCACTCGCGTCTGGCACTGCCCGCCGCCCGAGAAGGAGCGCAAGGCTGCGCAGGCGCAGTCCACCATCTCCAAGCTCCCGCCGCACGTGCTCGGGTCCGGCGGCCTGGACCCCGCGTCCCAGTCCCCGCAGAACCAGCAGGCGTACCTCGGCTCACTCGCCGAGCGGTTCCTGCCCGTCGATCTCTCGTACGGAGGCGTCCGGGTGCTCAACGTCGACCCGCCGGTCTTCGCCATCCCAAACTTCGTCCCAAACGACGAGTGCGACGCCATCGTGAACATCACCAAGGGCGGCAAGAAGCTCGTGAGGAACGTGAAGAAGATCGAGCTCGGCCCCAAGCTCCCGGCGCCCGTCTCCGACGGCGCCCCCGCGCTCGTCCAGAGGCTGTGCGAGCTCTCGGAAGATTGCAAGAGATTCGTGCGGTGCGACGGGGCGTGGCTGGAGGGTGTCGTGGCGACGTCATGGGGCGCGGAGGACGGCTTAAAGACCCGCCCGCCCCCCGGCGCGTTCGCGTTCGAGCTCCCACAGCTGTGCGTCACCGCCAAGGGCAAGGTATCCGACATCCTGCCGGACTCGCTCCAAGTCGACGACGCCAACCGAGTCGGCCACCAACGACGATGCAACGTCCGGGTCTTCCTCTCGGATCCACCCGCGGATGGATCCAACGCGAACGCGAACGCTTCATCTTCCGACGATTCATCTTCCGACGGTGCCCCCGACATCGATCGCGACGCGTACAGCCTCAAGTTTGACATCCTAGACCTCGCGCTCGCGCCGGCGAAGGGAACCGCCATCGTGACTTTTCCGTCCTTCGCCGACGGCGCCGCCGATGAACGAGCTCAGTGCGTGGTCAAGGCTGCCGATGAGACGCCCGTGGTCTGGATGGACCTGCCCATCGCCGTCGGCCTGAACCCGGACGGTATCAAGAAACCGGTGAGCATGGCGGACGTCGTCGTTGAGAAGGTTGGGACGGAGGAGAACGTCGGCGACGCGGCGAGGGATAAGAACAGGCAGGAGTGGCGAGCCAACGTCAACGATGGAGCAGACGGTGAGCAGAGCAGCGATACGGGCGCGGCGATGGCGGAGGCGGCGAAGAAGAAGCTCGACGAGCTCAAGGAGCAGGGTTTGTGATTTATTAACATCGGAGTATTCGTGCGAAGCGTCGTTGAACTCGCGCGTGCGTCTGTCCCGGGCGGTTCAGTGAAGAGCGTTCGTAACGAACTTCGCCCGGTTTGGATGAAGAACCTTCACCATCAAAAAGGCCCGGTCGTCGATTTCATCAGGAAGATCGGACAAGTGTGCCAGTTCACTGAGTCCCCCGAGATTTAGACGACTCCCCCGGTTCGGTGGACGCGGATGGGTTTTCATTGGACGATGACCGCGTTGCCAAAACTTCGCTGTAAACGACCGATCAATAACCCATAAATTCTCCGTATAAAATATGTGCCAAATCAAAACGCCGGATTCCCTCACGTCGAAAATAAGTTATCGCAACACGCTTTCGGTCTCCCTCGACCAATAGGAAGTCATCGCGGATTCCAATCCGTATCTGCTCGGTGACTCGCGAGCGAAAGAAACAACACACGCCATGCCTTGAAGGGGCATATTTGCACCCGCTTCAACGCACCGCACCTCTCAACTCCAACCGAGAATCATGTCCTGCATCGCTGCCGCCGGCCTCATCCCCCTCCGCGCCGCCCCCGTGCGCCGCGCCGCCTCCGCGAAGTCCTCCAAGGTGCGCACTCGATTCCATTCATACATCACCCACTGCGATCCGCTTGTTTTTCTTCGTCTCCGAAGTGGGAGCAGAGAAAGCCGGGGCGTGGGGGTCCGGACGCGCGCTCCGATGCCTCGAGCCGCGTCGGTTCGCGCGTACACGCGACGCGAAGCGCGGCGTCGGGAGTCGAAGCTCGCGTTCCGCGATGCGACGCGGTTCGTGTTTCGTCGCGCGACGCGTCACCGGCGCGTTCCCGCAGATCGAATCGCCACCGCGGTCCTAGGTTCACAACCCTGCGAACCAACCAATCGGTGACGGGGCCCACGCGTGGAGACGCACGCGCGGTCCGTCCCGGTCGATGCGTCGGTCCTCCCCGTGCGATGCGTCCCCGGCGGTGTCCTCGCGGACCGAACCGGCGTTCGCATCCGCGTTCAGAACCCACGCGTCCCGCGCGCGCCCGCCCCGATCTCGCCCCGACGAGCGTGACGACGATACCCCCCTTATCGCAAACCCCGACGAAGAGCGCCAAACAAAGAACAAAATTCTGACCAACCCCCCCGCGACCCCGCCACCCAAATCCAGGCTGTCGTCGTCGCTCCCCGCGCCGCCGCCCGCACCGAGGTCGTCGCCAAGGCTTCCCCCAAGGCGCTCGCCGCGTCCGTCGCCGCCTCCTTCCCCGCCTTCGCCGCCCCCGCCGCGTTCGCCGCGCAGGAGGTGAACCAGGTTGCGCTCGAGGGTATCAACATCCTCGGCGTCATCGCCACCGCGCTCTTCATCATCATCCCCACCTCCTTCCTGATCATCCTCTACGTGAAGTCCGCGTCCGAGGGCAACGTGTCCGGTGGCTTCTCCCAGGAATACTACGACAAGTCCAAGAAGCGCGGCGACAAGAAGACCAACGAGGCCGCGATCCTCAAGGGCAAGGGCATCGGCATGCGCCCCGACGACATGAAGATCAAGTCCTAAACTTTCGCGTTTAATCCGTCTCTTTGGACTTTCGTTTTGATTGCACACGATGCGATGACGGAAGGACGTGGGAGAGATGTAATGTGGGAGTGAGTTCGCTACTCGATTGGCGGTGAGCGAGCGACGGTTTTGTGTCGGAGTCTTGGCTTAGAGACGGTGGACTTTTCATAGCGCATTTAGCAGGCCTTGAAAGTTTTACCGAGACGATGTACCCAAATCGTGAGTCGATGCATATCATCAGGAATATTAATACGCCGCGTCCGCGAGCGCGCCTCTCAGAGCTTCCCGTTGCGTCCCAGACAGCTCCTTCGGAAACCTGATGTCGAACTTGATCTTCAAGTCCCCCTTGGCGTTGGGCGACTTGCTCAGCGGCATGCCCTCGCCCACCAGCACCTTGACGTACTTCGGAGAAACAATCTCGGGAACCTCCACGTTGATGGACTTGCCGTTGAGCGTGGTGATGAACACGCCGGTGCCCAGCAGCGCCTCGTGCAGGTCCACGCGCTTGGTGCAGATGAGATCGTTACCGTCGCGTTCAAACTGCGGGTGTTTCTTTTCATCCACGACAAAGATGATATCCGCTGCGATGACCCCCGGCGCCTCGTCGCCCTTCTCCGGGAAGGTGATCTTGGTGCCCTTCTTCCACCCGGGCTTGACGTCGATGGTGAGCGTCTCGGAGATGCGCTGCTCGGCACCGCCACGGATGACGGTGCGCGTGAGCTTGAGGTTCTTTTGGACGCCGTAGTACATCTCCTCCAGCGTGAGGCGGAGCACCTGCTCGATGGGATCAGCCTTTTTGCGGGGCGCCTCGCGCTGCTGCCGTGGCGCGCCGTGGCCGTGGCCGTGGCCCCCGAAGCCCCCGCCCGGGAACCCGCCGGGCATGCCTCCGGGCATACCCCCGAAGCCGCCGAAGCCGCCGCCGCCGCCGAACGGCCCGCCGCCGCCGCCCGCGCCGCCGAAGAATTGCGAGAAGATGTCCTCGGCGTCCCTGGAGCTGAACCCGCCGCCGCCGCCGCCGCCGTCCTGCCGGAGTCCGTCCTCGCCGTACTGGTCGTAGATCTCCTTCTTCTTCGGATCGCTCAGTATCTCGTACGCCTCGCTCACGGCTTTGAACTTCTTCTCCGCGTAGTCCTTGTTCTCCTGGTTCTTGTCCTGCGCAGGTGGTGGTGGAGGTGGTGATGCGGTTGGGTGGAGCGCGGTGAGTGAGGAGTCGGCGGTTTAACTCGGGGGTGAACTAGACGCGGTAATCCCGGATGCGCGGTGATCCATGAAGTACGCCGTCCACGCGTCGACCTACCCACCGCCATCGCGTCAGTCACATCGACGGGCGCGATCTTCGACGGGCGTTCGCGGGGATTGGGTTTTTTGGATTTGGCCATTTGGTTATTATTTGGCGATTGGCGGGCGCTGGGTGATCACGCACCGGGTGCCACTTCATGGCGAGCTTCCTGTACGCTTTCTTGATCTCGCTCTCGTTGGCGTTCCGTTGGAGCCCGAGGATGTTGTAGAAGTCCTTGCCTCCGCCGCCGCCCCTCATCTTTCACGCTCCTCCTCTTTCACGCTCGGTGGTCAAACGTCGATTGGACGAGGTTGTTGCTGGTTTTTTGTTTCTTCCGGCTCCTTCGTTCGCTGATGACGGGGAGAACTGGCGCGCCGCGTTGGGTGCGCGCGCGTGGGGCGAATGGGCCGATACGGTGGTCGCCGTGTGTCGAAAGCCGTCCGCTCGAAGCGAGGCCGACGGTGCGTGCGCTGCGGTCTGTGTGCGCCCCCGCCCACGACCTTCCCGCCCACTTCATCAATCTCGCAGAGTCCGGATGAAAAGCGGCGGCCTGACTGGACCAAAAAGTGAAGGCCACGTTTCCTCGTCGCCGGGCGCACACACCCACGCGAAGCGCGGCCGCACACCCACGGCACCTTCGATACACCACGATGCCACCCCCCGGGAGGAAGATCGATGGGTCCGACGCGATGGCGGTGGACGACACGTGGACGGCGTGCTTCAGGGACTGCTGCCGGTCCGGAGACGTCAACCTCGCGGTGCCCAAGCACGAGTTCGCCGGAAACCTTCGGCAGATTCACGACGGACCCGCGAGCGCGGTGTATCTCGGAAGGTTCGGCGACAAGGCGATCGCGGTGAAGAAGCCAAAGCTACCGACTAAGGTGCGCGGCGGCGATGTATCCATCGCATCGCACCTATTCCCATGTGCACCCACGCGGCGCGCGGTTCCCACGGCCCATCGAGTCATCGAGGCTTCACTCTAAATGTTCCCTCTAATAAACATGCGTTCATTCATCGATGGAAACATCACTCTGACCTTCACCTTCCATCGCGCCAGGCTGAGATCGACCGGTATCACGTGGAGCTTCGGCTGATGCTCTCACTCGACCACCCGAACGTTCTCACCCTCTGCGGCGCGAGGGCCTCACCCCCCGAGTATTACCTCCTCTTTCCCTACCAGGAGAACGGCTCCGTCGCTCAACTGGTACACGAGCAAGGCTGGCGACCCTCGTGGAGCGCGTCCTTGATCTTACTCCAGGAACTCGCCGCCGCGATGGCGTACGTCCACAGCATCGGGTACGTCCACAGGGATATCAAGCCCGCGAACGTGTTGATCGGCGCTGATTGGGTCGCGAGGCTGGCGGACTTTGGCCTCGCCGAGGAGGAGCGAGTTTTACGAGAATCGTTGCAGGCGAGTTTATTTTAACACTCGTACGTGCAATTAGTGTGACATCGTGTTTTGTGTACAGGCGGCGATATACTCCACTGAAGACGCGGAGGGCAAACAGGTCAGCGGCCGGTACGTGGTGAGGCAGGGAACCGCGGCGGCACCGTCCGGAGGGTTCCAGAAGCAGCACATGTTGGGCACGATGCAGTACATGGCCCCGGAGGTGCTCATGCGCCGGGTGCCGAGTTATCCCGCCGACGTTTACGCGTACGCGATTTTCGGTACGTTTATTTTAATTCCCGCACGTGCAATTAGTATGACGTCGTGTTCTTTTGGTTATTTTTTTGGTTATTTTTGGTTATTTTTGGTTATTTTCATCCTGACGCCGTTTTTTGTCAAAATTACAGCGGCTGAGACGACAACCGGGGTGCTTCCGTTCGCCGATCGCGCGCGAAACGTCGCGCTCGCGCACACGGTCCTGGACATGAGCTACAACGAGGCGGACCTCGCGAAGGCGATCGCGAGCGAGGGTTTGCGTCCCAGCTTACCCACCGGGACCGAGGAGGGATCCGCTGCTTCCGCGAGCGCGCTATCCGAATGCGTCGAGCGGTGCTGGGTCCTCGACCCGAACGATCGACCCACCTTCGTCGACGTCCAGAAAGAACTGGATGCCATCGCGGCCGCGTACTTGAAATCGAACGGGACGTCGTCGCTGCGAAGGGTGTGGCGGCCGCCGAGCGTGGCGCGGGACGCCGCGCACGCGACGGCGGCGGCGGCGACGGCGGACCTTCTTCATCACGAATGGGCCGCCGCCAGTGGGTCCAAACAGGCTCACCTTCCCGGGACTTACCCGTCCCGGTTCCCCCCGCACACCAACCCCCGCCGCGTGGTCAACGCCGGGGTGTTCAGCACGTGCGGCGCGAGGGGTGCGGATAAGATGGAGGACAGGCACGTCGTCATCAACCGACTCGACGGGATCGCGGGCGCTCATTTAATCGGCGTCTTCGACGGCCACCGCGGACACGAGTGCGCCGAGTTCGCGCACCGACACGTGGCGGCCGCGTTGACTGCCACATGGCACGCGCACAGCGACCCCGGCGAGGCGTTAGCCCGCGCGTTCCAGGACGTGGACGGCGCATTCGTGGACGCGTTCGAGCGGTCACGCGCGGACGCGACGGCGGACGCATTAGAGGGTAAGGTTAACGGCGGTGACAAAAGCGGTGATGCTCTTATGAAGAAGCGGTACCCCGGATGCACCGCTTGTGTCGTGTTGGTTCTGGGTGACGTGATGTACGTCGCCAACGCGGGAGACTGTCGCGCGGTGATGTGCGTGGACTACGTCGCCGACGCGTTCCACGTGCTGACGACGGACCACGCGGCGGATACCAACGAACGCGAGCGGGTTCGAATCGAAAACTCCGGCGGTTTATTGCGTCGGATTCCAAACGGGAAAGGCTTTAACACGTGGCGGGTCGGCACGAGTGGGTTGGCGGTGACGCGCGCGATGGGCGACGCCGACTGCAAGGGCGACGGCGTGACGTCTTTACCGGAGATCACCAAGGTGGACTTAAGCGGTGGGGATGAGTACATCGTAGTGGCGTGTGACGGGTTGTGGGACGTCGTGAGTAACGAGGAGTGCGTGAAGATGATTAAAGATACGGTGAAGGAGCCCGGGATGTGCGCTAAGCGGCTCGGGAGCGAGGCGATGACGCGGATGAGCGGGGATAACATCACGGTCGTCGTGGCGTTCCTGAAGGATCTGGCGACGTCGGAGAAGGTGACGTGGGAGCGCGCGTTCACCACCAACGCAATCTGAACCGGTAGCGAACAAGTGAGAAAGTTTCGTATCGACAGCGGACGAGAGTTGACACGTTTTGTTCGAGGCCTCGAGGGCTTTCCGTTACGAGTCGACGGCGTGTCGACGCCCGCTAAAGACTAGGGAATAATCCGCGTCGTCGTCCGATCGACTCGAGTCAACACCCGTTCGAAGATCGCGTCGCTCCTCTCCAATCATCATTTCATTCAGTACCTCGTAAACGAGTTTACTGCATGGTGACCTGGGAGGCACCCTCGCAGGGCTGACCGCTGATGGTCTTGCAGCCCTTCAGGCCGACCTGCTTGTTGGCGGCGACGCGCGACGCCTCGGTGCCGATGTCCGCGGAGGAGTCCTTCTCCACGTTGACCGAACGACGAATGTCGGGGATGAAGGGCTGGGTGTACTTGGCGGGGGCGCCGCCGGGGACGGAGTTGAGGGTGAGGCCGTCACCCGCGAAGGCGGCGGGGGAGGCCATGAGGAAGAGCGCGGCGGCGGCACCGGCAGCCTTGGAGGAGAGAGAACTGCGGGGGGAGGACGCGGGGAACGCGAGGGACGGGTCAGTCTCTTTCGGTGATCTCACTTCAGAACTTTCAGTGCGCTCGATATCCGGGTTATGTATTTATCCACTTTTCCCGGGATCGAAGGATGACGAAAACGGCGCGAGACTCGGCCCGCGCTCATCTCCGTCGCCGATCCGGTCCCGAGATCTAAGGATCGTGGATACGGGGTGTCGAATCGCGCGTCGCGACCGGCGTTGCGCGTCGATCGCGAGCCGCGCGAGCCCGACCCGCGCGAGGTGGGGCCGGGAAAAACACGCGCGATTTTCCCAGTTTCGCGATTTTCCCGAAATATGCAGGCGTGATGGGCCGGCTACTTACGCGGACTTCTGCTCCTTGGCGGCAGCCTTGGTGGCCTTAACCTGGGCGACAGCGCGGACGGTGGTGTTGGCGGCGACGGCGAACATTTTCTTGCGTGACGATGAAGTCGGGTGCGTTAATGGCGTCGACAATCGGAAGCCGGAGGAAGAAGAGTCTCGGGAGGGGAGAGTTTGGAAAACTGGCACTCGGCCAATCAGATTCGAGTACGAGAGATTCTCGCGGCTCGACCTGTCGACCCTATGGTGGTCAGTATCAGATGACGTAATTACGGGCAATTATTTGAGTTTAGCACACCACCCGTATGGAAGTACGGTAAGAAAAACTAATAAATGACGGAAATACTGTTGTCGAAGTCATCAAATGAATCACCAGTGGGCACTCTCCTCGGTGTGCCCAACACAACGACGGAGGAGGAAGGGGAGGCATGGCGAAGCAGCTGGACATCAGCAGCTTCTTCTTCAAGAAGCCCGCGCGCGCGCCATCACTAGCCGCCCGGCAAGATGAAGAGGCGCCGGCGGCCACTGAAGCGGGGATGAAGCGCAAGACCCCGACGGAGAGACACGCGACGCGCGACGACGATGTCATCCCTTCATCGTCGCCAGATCGCGCAAAGGTGGCGAAGACGTCCGCCCGCGTGGACGTCAACGCCGCGCCTCGGACCGCGTCCCCGGCGTCCGATGACACGAAAACCGCCGCGACGACGACTCCCCCCGATGGCGCACCAACCGTCCGCATCCCATCCGCGGACGACCGCGACCCGGCGAGGCGCGAAGCCTTCGCGAAAGCGCTCGGCACGTCCTCATCGCAGCAGGAAAAACGGGAGGATGTGCAGCGGAGGTTCAGGTTCCTCGAACCCGCCCTCGTCCGCGACGCCGACGGACGCCGACCAAATCACCCCGAGTACGACGAACGCACGCTCACCGTTCCAAAAGACATGAAACTGTCGCCGTCGCAGAGACAGTACTGGTCCATAAAGTCACAGTACCGAGACGTGATCCTGTTTTTCAAGGTAGGAAAGTTTTACGAGCTCTACGAGCGCGACGCGGAGATTGGATGCGCGGAGCTGGACTGGAAGATGACCGTCAGCGGCGTCGGGCACTGCAGGCAGGTCGGGTGCCCGGAGGCTGGGGTGGACGCCGCGGTCGCGCGGCTCGTGCACCTCGGGTACAAAGTCGGGCGGATCGAGCAGCTGGAGAACGCGGCGCAGGCCAAGGCGCGGGGCGGTTCCGGCGCTGTGATCCGCAGGGAACTCGCCGAGGTGGCCACGCCGGCGACGAGGACCGACGGGGACGTGCGCATCGACGCCAGCGCGCCGGTGGAAGCCGTACACGTCCTCGCGTTCGTCGAGGAGGAGGACGAGCGAGGAGTGAATCGCGGTGAAGACGGGACAAGCGAAGCAGACGATGAAAGACTTTTAACCGATGATACTTCATCGGTGACTGTTGGGTACGCGTTCCTGGACGCCGCCGCCGGGACGCTCTCGATCGGCTCGCTCCGTGACGACGAACACCGAGTCGCGCTCGCGACTTTGCTCGCGCAGGTCGCTCCCGCGGAGGTGCTCGTGACGCGTGGTCGCGTGAGCGACGCCGCGAGGCGCGAGATTGTCAAATGCGTCTCAAAGCCGACAGTCACGGCGCTCACCCCGGGCGACGAGTTTCCGATCGATCCGTCCCAATCGGACGCGATACTCTCCGCGGACATCTCGAACACCGAGGTCACGACCGCGCACCCGAGCGCGAGGGCGTGCGCGGCTGCGATCAAATCGCACCTCAGACGTTTAAATTGCGAACGAGCGGTGACCTCGGCTTGCGTTGCAAAACACGACGTGTACGCTGGGGGCCGGGTTCGAATGGACGCGGCGACGTTGGCCAACCTGGAGCTCCTGTGCGGTTCCGAGGGTACCAAAGAGGGTTCACTGCTCGCGCGGATCGAGTGTGGGTGCGCCACGGATGCCGGACGACGGCTGTTGAGGCGTTGGATCTCGGCTCCGATGATCGACGCGGGCGCCATCAAACGACGGCAGGACGCGGTGTGGGCGGCGGTGGACGGTGCATGCGACGTCGCGGACGCCATGGACGCCGTGACACGTTCGATGCGCAAGGGCCCGGACTTGGAGCGCGCGGTGGGACGCGCGAGGGGTGCGAAAAACGCCTCCATCGGGGCCGTTTTACCACCGCACCTCGCGAGGCCGAGATGCCAAAGACGAATCGCGGCGTTGAGAGCCGCGCGGGACGCGGCGCACGCCGCCTGGACCCTCGCCTGCGATTTCAAGTCCAAGTGCGGGGATGAAGAAAAGGTACCCTCGCTCCTGCGCGGGTTCATCGACGCGGGGGATTATTCGCAGTCGGCGCTGGAGACGCTCGAGGTGATCGAGCGGGAGACTAAGTTTCCGTCGGTTTCCAATTCCGATAAAAAAACGTTCAAGGGCCCGAGCCTCGTCGCTTCGTTGGACCCGGGAGGCGACGGCGACGACGCGTCGGAGGCGATACGGCAGGACGACGAGGCGTGTACTAAACTTCTGGAACGGTTTCTGGATCATTCGGGAACGTGGACCGCGGCAGCCGCCGCGTGCGCGACGCTCGACGCGGTCAGCGCGCTGGCAAACTTTGCTCGGGACGGGGGAATTAACAATCCGATGTGCCGGCCTTCATTCGTGACACGTGCCGAGGGTGAGGACGCGACGTTCGAGGCGAAGGATCTCTGGCACCCGTGCGCGGTGACCGCGTCGTCAAGCGAGGGAGTGGGCGAGGCTGTTGTACCGAACGACGTGGCGCTGGGGAACGCGGGAAAAGACCTGCGCGATCCGCCGGCTATGCTTTTAACTGGTCCAAACATGGGCGGCAAGTCGACGCTGCTGCGCGCGACGTGCGTCGCCGTGGTCCTGGCGCAGATGGGCGCGCCGGTCCCCGCGCACAGCTGTGTGTTGAGCCCGGCGGACGCCGTGTTCGCACGGTTGGGCGGCGCCGGCGACCGGATCCACGCCGGCGAGTCCACCTTCTTGGTCGAATGCGCCGAGGCGTCTGTCATCCTCCGCTCCGCGACCCGCGACTCCATCGTCGCGCTGGATGAACTCGGCCGAGGCACGTCGACGTTCGACGGGTACGCGGTGGCGCACGCGAGCTTCGAGCACCTCGCGCTCGACACGAGATGCCGCATGATGTTCGCGACGCATTACCACGCGATGAGCCGCGACTTCGGCGCGTCTCCCTTCGTGCAACTCAAACACATGGCTGCTCACGTCGCGGACGACGTCGCGGACGACGTCACGCGCGAGGCCACCGAGGCGGACAGGCCGATAACCTTCCTGTATAAGCTGCGGCGGGGCGCGTGCCCGAAGAGCTACGGCATGAGGGTCGCGGCTCTCGCGGGTGTTCCAAGGGCGGTCGTGGAGGAAGCGGAAAAGGCGGCTGCTTCGATGGAGAAGAAACTGTCCAACGCCTTCGGGGACGAGTCGGACGCGTTCACGGTCGGCGAACGATCCGCGGTGGATGCGATCGTGGCGGCGACGGACGCGGGGGATGTCGACATGCTCGTGATACTGCAGGCTGCGGTCCGGGAACGGCGCGGGATCGAGACGTGAAGCGAACCGCTTTCATTCATCACAAAAGTAGGCAAGTACACGAGAAGAGTCCGTCCCGGGGCTTTTTCACCTCGCCGCAAACATCCGCGACCCTCTCTCTCTCTCTCTCCGTTCAAAACACTATTCGGTTGATGATTTACGCCTTGTTGAGCATCATCTGGTCGAACTGCCACACCGCGTGGCCGTTGTTCCCCATCCGCCTGAGCTGCGCCACGAGCTCGCTCGTCTCCTGGATGGATTTCACCTGGCCCTCCAGGAGCTCGCCCTCGATGAAGTCCTGCAGCGCGGCGTCATCCGCCTCCTCGGCGACCCTGTGCAGCGCCACCAGCCTGTCGTTGTTGAGCTTCTCCAGGCTCAGCGACAGCTCGAAGGCGTAGAGCGCGTCGCCTTTCTCCGGGTGGTCGTACTCAACCTGCGGCGGCATGATGGCCTGCAGCTCCACGCGGCCGCCCCTCGTGATCTGGTAGTTCATGAGGAGCTCGGCGTGGCCCCTTTCCTCGAGGGATTCTTTGAGGAAGTGCTGCGCGATGCCCGGTAGGTAGACGTTGTCTCTGGCGAAGTAGGCGTACATGGCGTGGTAGATGTACGAGACGTTGTACTCGATGTTGATCTGTTCGTTGATTGCGATCTCGCACTCTTTGGTGAAGTGGGAGGTTCGGGCGAAGGAATCGCCGCGATTGTCGGCGATGGGGTGCGAGTTCTTCGCCTCCACGATGGCCTGTTACGATGGTTTGTTCGGTATGAGATGGGGAGGTCAGATATTTCCAACGATACGGGGTGGACGCGGGTGGACGTGGGAGGTGGACGCGGGTGGGCGCAGGGCTGAGATCGAGATCCTCCCGGAAACCAACAACGGGGGCGGAATTTTGAGTTGCGAATTGGACTCGACGTCACCCCGCGGGGGGCGGCGTCGCGATGACGTCGCGCGCATCACGCGCGTCCAGCTCGCGGTCGTGCGAATGGCGTATTGGATGTTCGTTCGTACCTCGAAGGGTTTGGCGAGGGCGGTCTCGGTGGCGTCCTTGGAGGGGCTCGCCATTGCCACCACACGGGTTTGCGCGCGTCTCAGATGACGACGAGGGTTGGCCGCGACGCTGGTTTTCGCTGATCGCGGCGTCGTCACGTTCGACGAGAGCGCGACGCGCGCGGAGAGGGAGGACGTGGATACGACGGCGGACATGTTTACGACGTCCGTGCGGTGTGTGAGATACCGGTTCGCGTTGCGAGCGCGCTGCTGGTTATGACGTCCGGCCTCGACGTTCACACGCCTCGAACAGTTAGGGAGAGTAAAGCACGAAAAGAGAGTGAAAGCACGTACAGCTGACGTGTCTCTCTCAAAAATATCAACAACTGAAGGGATTCGAATGGATTCCGAAGGGATTTTACCAAACGACTATGACTTTTTCTCGTATTTACGTTTAACCGTCGAATGTTCACACAGGCAAACAGTCACGACCAAACTGCAAAACTGCAAAATCAGCTGGCAAAATCGAGCATTTCGCAATCTCAGACGGACACACATGTTGTCTGGCACTATGGACGACGACGCGTCCGCGGAGCGCCTTCGCCGCGGCGGCTACACCCGCGAACGCGCCCGTTTCCCCTCCGCCGATGGCATCTCTCTCGCCGCCGACCTCTTCCTCCCCGCGGGCGCGTCCAACCCTCATGACGCGGACGAACGCAAGTCGTCATCCAATGGCACCAAAAGCGACGCCGATGATGATCTCATCGCGACCGTCGCGGACCGCGCGTTCCGGGACGGAACGCACGCCATGGTGACCGCGCACGCGCACCCAAAGTTCGGAGGATCGCCCGACATGATGCACCGCATCTGCGCGCACATGGCGTCCAGCGGATGCAAGGTGGTGAACCTCCACCTCCGAGGCGCGGGTGCCTCGGGAGGCGTGGGATCGTGGCAAGGAACGGGAGGGGAAGTGTGCGACGCGCGGGCCGCGATCGATTTCGCGGTTCGCGAACTGGGCGCCACGCGCGTGCATCTCATGGGGTACTCGTTCGGCAGCACGGTGCTCGGGGCGGCGATCGATCACAGGCGCGAGGTGGCGACGTACACGGCCATCGCGTACCCGCTCGGAACGTTTCACGCGTGGAGCAAAGGCGCGATGGGCTTCGGCGCCAAGCTGCTCATGCGCGCGCACTGCGGCGCGGTGCGAGCCTCGCGCACGCCCAAGCTGTTCGTCGTCGGGGACAAGGACGATTTCACGAAGGTGTCCACGCTACGACGGTTCGCGTACGGTTGCGAGGGAGGAACCGGGGTGAATAAATTCATCGAGTACGAACGAGCGAACCACTTCGGGTTCGTGACCAGTCCGTGGAGCGGACGCGTGTGCGACGACGTCCGCGGGTTCATCGCGGACGCCTCGCTGCTCGACACCCGATAGCCCGATCGCCCGTGCGCGTGGTCCTTTAGTTAGTCAAATAGGTCGACTCTTATGACAAATAGCGTTTTAAACGTAGTAGTAGCCAATCAGTCGGTGGTCGAGTCCGATTCGTCGGAGTTCTCGTCCAACCACTGCCGAAGCGCGCTGTCGAGTCCGCCGGTCGTCGGCGTGGGCCTCGGTGCGCCGCGTCCCCTCCGCCCGACGTACCGCCTCTGTCCCCCGTTCCCGCCGCGTCGACCGCCACCAGTCTTATCAGTCCTATTGCCCGTACGGATCTTCCGCGTCGGCACGGATGCCACCAACTCGCGTTCCTTGGACCACGTCTCGTTTCTGTCCCTGTCCAGCCACGTCAGCAGCGTCGCCTCCTTCGCCACCAGCCGTCCGGGGTTAGTAGGCGCGATGTCAATCTCCAGTTTTAAGTCCCCGGCGAGCTTCACCACCGCGTCACGCAGGGGCGGCTCCGACGGCGTCGAGCGGCCCACACCGGTGACGATGACCAAGTTACCGTGTACCCCCAGCCCACTCCGTCTTCGTTCCAGCAGCGCCTGAAGCACGGATAGCACGGCGGCGCGGGTCTCCGGGACGGACAGCCCGTGCACGTCTATCAAATTTCCAGACTCTTCGCCAGAACCGTTTCCAGAAGCGTCTCCAGAACGGGCGACGGCTCTCGACGCTATGGACTCCGCGGGACCGTCGACGTTCGGACCGAGCAAATCCGCCAACATAAAGTTGGGGTGAACCCTCGCGTGCGTCACGCCGTCGCTCCCGTCGCGGACGTCACCGCCGCCATGCTCATCCACGTCATCGAACGCCTGGTCCACCCACATCTCCGTGAGCTGCCTGAACCCGCGGTTGTTCGGTCGCACGTCGAGCGCTCGCATGTCACGGTAAATGGCGATGAGTTTACTAACGTCGCCGCCGCCGACTCGACCGGCGGCTAACGCGGCGCCGAGCGTCCCTTCATTCGGCGCGACACCCTCCGTACGCATGCGCCAGTACACCTCCGCGGTGGCACCGAGGTCGCCGCGTGCGGCGTGCGACTGCATCAGCGCGGTCCACGCCTTGGTGTCGGGGGAGATACCCGAGGCTCGCATTCGGTCAAACGCTTCGGCGGCGCGGGTGGGGTCGCCGGATCGAGCGCACGCGCTCAGCACAGACGTCCACGTCTTCAGGCACGGCTCCACGCGGACCTTCGGGGAGCGCATCTCGCGTAGCAGGCGAAACGCGGCGTCGCACGGGTCCTCCTCGGAACTCGGATCGAACTCGGGTGAGTCGGAGTCGGAGTCGGGGTCGTGATGACTGTTGGAATCGTCCCGATTGAGCTGTGACCTCGACGGCTGCGACACGGACGGGTCACCACTCACGCGCTTGGGCCGGGCGTTCGTCGCGTACGCGTCGATGACGGTGTTGTACGTCACCCTGTCCGGCCTCGGCACCACCCCGTCGCCGTGTGGATCGTCCAGCATGCCACGCAACACGCGTTCCGCTCGTATCGGATCGCCGAGTCTTCCAAACGCCGCCGCGACGAGGTTAAACGCGATGAGCTCGACGCCGTCGTGTCGGCCGTTACGTTGGCCGTTACTTTGGCCCCGGGGAAAACGCCGCGAGGCTCCTCGGGCAGCACTTGATCCGCCCTTGTGTCCGCCCTTGTGTACACCACGCCAGTCCTGTCCGATCTTACGCCGCGTTGACTCCACCGATTCTTCCAGCAGTCGTTGGGCTCCGATGGGCTCGCCGGCTTCGCAGTACGCCTTGACGATGGCGGTCCACGCCCGCCGCGTCGGTTCGCATCCCAAACCGCCCAATCCCACCCGCATCGCGTCGTACATGTGCTCGCGCTCATCGCTGTTGTACCCGCGCGCGGAAGACGAACCGTTCAGCTGGTCCAGCGCGGCGCGGTTAGCCTCCCACAGCGCCACCGCGCCCGCGGCGTCGCCGGCTCGTTCGAAAGCCTCCAACGTCAACTCCAGATCCTCCGGCACCGGAGCCACCCCGGCGCCGCGTAGGTTCTCCAGCGTTCGCGACGCGACGTCCGGGAGCCCCGCGACGGCGGCGACGTGCAGCGACGCCCTCGCCGCAGCCGCCGCGCGAGCCTTGACGTCCACGTCGCCGACCAAATTCTCCGACGCCACCACGGCATCCGCCACCGACGCCGCCGCCGCCTGCATCGGCGACATGCGACGTCCACCCAGCCCGCCGCCCCTCAGCATCGCCTTGTACAGGGCCCTGTAGTGCCTCGGGTTCTCCGGCGCCGCGATGCCGTGCGCCGCCATCTTCTTGTGAACGTCGAGCGCGCGTTGAGCGCCGCGTCGAGCGGAGGAGTTCAGTAGCACGTGCATGAGCTGAGCGTACGCGGGCGCGGCGGCTCTGCGCTGCGCGGCGGCGGAACGCGCGTGCTTGGCGTCCGCCGCCCACGCCGCGGCAGCCTCGTCACCGTCCTTGTCGTCTCCGTCCTCGTCGACGCTCATGTCGAAGATGGACGAGCGCGTGGACGTTGAAGCCGCGTCGCCCGGGGTGGGACAGGACGGCCATCGTCGCATGAACGGCTCGTCGGCCATCTCGTCGAGTAATTCACTCGCGCGGCCCGTCGCTCCCGCGCGGCACAGCGCGCCGATGACGCACGACCAAGCGGCGCCGCCCAGTCTCCTCGTGTTGTCGCCATCGCCATCGCCATCGCCGTCGTCGTCCGTTACTTTGGCGTTACTTCGACCGTTACTTCGCCTGGCCGAGTCGAACAGCGCCTCGACGACGTCCGCCGATCGAGTCGACCCGTCGCGGCCGATGACGGGCGCCAGCGACGCGACCATGTAATCGTCGATGACGCATCTCGGAGACGCGGCGATGACGTCGACGGCGACGGAGCGCGCGAACCGCGGGTCCCTCAGCGCGGACGCGGCCCTGCACGCGGCTGTGTACACTCGGACGTCGGTGATCAGCGATCTTCGTCCGTGACTTTTCGTCCGGCGTTGTTTGTGCCATTCGCTGAGTCGGGCGTACGCCTCCGCGGCGGCGCGCGGGCGCTTGCGAGACTTCGACGCGATCTCCAGCGCGTACACTTCCATCGTTTGTGTGTTCGAGTTGTTCTTTTCGGAGGATGAACTCGCGTCGTTCGTCGCATCCTCCGAAGGCCGTCGTCGTCGTTGTTGTTTTGTTGCACGCGATTTGTTGTTCTTCCACCAGGTGTTGAGCCCGGCGGCGACGCGTGCGCACTCGCCGGGGTCCACGCGCCCGGCCTCCGCCTCCGCGTGCAGCTCCGTCCATAGCGCGTCCGCATGCTTGCCCTGTCCGCGGGCGTCGTGGACCCACGCCATCGCAGCGCGCGACGCGCCCCCGTCGCCGGCGTCGTATCCCGCTTTGACGCCTTCTTTATACACCTCAAGCGCATCCCGCGCGCCGCCCTTCTCGCCGACGAGCCTGACGCAGCACGCGAAATCCGCGCCGTCGAGCGATCGCAGCATGGCGAGCACCGCCGGGAGGTCCCAGCGCGCCCCCGCGTGCCCCCACAGGCGCGGGCCCCGGACGCACCGCGCGGGCGGCAGGCCCGACAATTGTGCGGCGTGGGTCACCGTCGCGAGGACGTCGCGCCAGTCATCGTTCCGCGCCAGCGACGCCTCGGTGCGGGCGAGCGCCTCGCGTCGCGTGATCGGCGCGTCGTCGGCCGCGGATGCACCGCGAGATGAAGGCGCATCGTCCGTCACGGACGCGCGCGTCACCGCCGTCCGGGATGGAAGCCTCGGAAGAAGTCGGCGCATGGCTCCACGGAGGGCGTTCGGGGCCCCATGGCTCCACCGAACATGGCGCGCCTGCGGCGGATGCGGACCGCGCGACGGGCCGGCGGTCGCGCCGGAAGCCGCCCTGTGCGGGCGCGCGCACGACGTCGCCGTCGCCGCGCCCAACGCCGCGCTCATGCTCGACCCCAATGACCGTCGCTATCCGGACGCCGTAAAGGTCAAAAAGCGAAGATTGTTCTCGTTCGTCGACTACATGACTGACCGTCATACGATTTTACGTTTATATGGACTATTTACCGTAAAGGTTTCGTAATTAAAAAAATAGTTCAACAACAAACCCCATACGGAATCATTTGGGTTTGGGTTTGGCGAGCGCCTCCACCGTCCCGCCCACGCCCGGTATCGCTTTCTGCGCCGCGCCGCCGATCGTCGCGCCCACAATCTCCCCGAGCGCGGCACCCACGATGGTCATGCGCCCGGCCCACTTGGCATCCCACGACCCGCAGTCCTCCTTACGCAGCGCGGCGACGAGCGCGGCGCCCATCGCACCTCCCGCGACGACGCAAGCTCCTCTCACCGCGTTGCCGAGCATCATGCGCAAATACAACTCGATCACCACGACACCTAGCTTGGAATCGTCGATCGTCACCGGAGACGCACGCGCCGGCTTCGCCTCCGCATCGTCGTTGTTCGATGCCTCATCCTTGTCCTCATCCTTCTCATCTGCGATGCCGATTTCATCAACCTTGGTGAATCCTTTCCCCGATTTACGGCCCGAGTAGAGCGCTCGGCAAAAGAACGCCATGATGGTGGACGCGACGACGAACTCGCCTCCCGCGACGATGACGTTGGCGCGCGCGTACGTGGCGGCCATGCTGAGTGCCTTGTCCACGCGTGTGAACCCGACGCCGTGCTCCCACGAGACGCGCGCGCACTTGCGCGTCGCGGATCTGGCGTAGTCCTTGATCATCTTTCTGCAGATTTTGGCGTCGAGTGTCACAACCGCGCATCGTTCGAGGACACGTCGCGCGAGTTGCACGCACGTCTCGCGGATGAACCCCTGCATCGCGCGCTTCCGTGGTTCCGCCCATTGGATCACCGGCGCCGGGCGTTGGTACACGCCCTTGTGCAGGTCGGCTTCTGCTTCGATCTCGGCCATCTCGCTGATCCACTTGCCGACCACCTGCGAGTACACCAGCGCGCCGTTGCGCGCGACTCTGAAGCCGAGCGCGGATGGCGTGAACTGCGACGCGATGGACTTGATCTCCACGTCGTACACCTTGCCGGTGCGTTCGTCGCGCATCTCGAGGCATCGCGCGACGGGAAGGAGCGCGGTGAGGAGCGCGTTGGCGACGTCGACGGGGCGATACGTCGGGGACGTCATCGCGGCGTCCACGCATCGCGCCGCGGTGTCCAGCGGCCCGAGCGCGGAGACGGCGAACCCGCCGGCGAGGCCCATCGCCGTGAAGGATGCCTTGGTCGCCGCGGTGGTGGCCATGGCGGGCGTGTGTGGGCGCGAGTGGCACACGTGGAGCGCTCGGCGTTGTGGATGTTTGTTGGCGACGACCAAAAACTTGAACTCGTTCGGGAGTTTTGACTGTAAAGCCAATTAGTGTCCACTACTCTTACCAAATGCGCATCCGTATTTGTAACTTCATCTGTAATTGGAGTTTCGTATCGTCGTATGGGACCGCCGTTCAGATTTTGCCGTATTTCAACTCGGCAGTCACGTCTGCCTCTCCGCGCCGCCGCCGCTGTCCTTTGGTTTTCCCGCCTCTGCTGTAATTGAGATCTCTCAGATCCGTCGCTCCACTTCCGCACGCGCCACCGCAGTGGACGCATCGGACTCACCGACCAAACGTTCATCTAAGAACATGGTGCAGGGCACCGTGAGCACCGCGGGTCTCCCCGCGCCGTGGCAGGAGGTCCACGCCGAGGGCCTGACCTACTACTGGAACACCGAGACGAACGTCACTCAGTACGATCGGCCCGTCGCCGGCGCGGCGTCCAAGCCCGCGATCGACTACTCGTACCTCGGCGGCGCCACCGAGGGCGGCGCCCTCGGCAACAACGAGGGCGGCGGCGAGGAGGAGTACAACGCGCCCCCGCCCGACGCCTACAAGCGCGGCGGCGGCCTCGGCGTCACCGAACTCAACTACGCAAACACCGAAGACGGCGAGGCGTACCGCAAACGCAACGAGGTCACCGTCAAGGCGCCGCACGGCATCGTCGTCCCGGACGCCATGCAACGCTTCACCGACCACGAGTGGCCGCGCGAGCTCATGGACGCCATCGACAAGGCTGGATACAAGACACCCACACCGATCCAGGCGCAATCCTGGCCCATCGCCCTCCAGGGCTACGATTTAATCTCAGTCGCGAAAACCGGATCGGGGAAAACCGTCGGATACCTCTTCCCGGGAATCATGCACATCAGAGGCAGGCAGGGCGGATCGTTCCCACGGCCCGTCGGTCCCACCGTCATCGTCCTCGCCCCGACGCGCGAACTCGCGACGCAGATCCAAGAAGAAACCGCGAAATTCGGCCGAGCCATCGGCATGTATTCCGTCTGCCTCTACGGAGGCGCGCCGAAAGGGCACCAGCTGCGTGAACTCCGCAACGGCCCGCAGATCGCGATCGCCACCCCGGGGCGGATCAACGACTTCCTCGAGTCCGGCGCGGTGAACCTCGGGTCGTCCACGTACGTCGTGCTGGACGAGGCGGACCGGATGCTCGACATGGGGTTCGAGCCGCAGATTCGCAAGATCCTATCGCGAGCGCCGTCGCAGCGCCAGACTCTGTTCTTCACCGCGACGTGGCCACGCGCGGTCGTGCGCGTCGCCACCGCGATCCTCACGAACCCGATCCAGGTCAACATCGGCGATACCGACACGCTCGTGGCGAATAAAGACATCACGCAGGCGGTCGAAGTATGCGGGGGATTCCAAAAGCAACAGCGACTGATGGACGTCCTTCGCAACCCGCCGAATCAGCCCCTCAAAGCCATCGTCTTCTGCGGCACTAAGAAGATGTGCGATCAGATCGGCAGGAGCATGGGCGGCATGGGAGCCGTGATCCACGGCGACAAGGAACAACGCGAGCGGGACTACATCATCAACCAGTTCAAGAGCGGACGCGTTCCGGTGCTCGTCGCCACCGACGTCGCCGCCCGCGGGTTGGACATCAAGGAAGTGAACCTCGTTGTGAACTTTGATTTCCCGAACCAGATTGAGGATTACGTCCACAGGATCGGCCGGACCGGGCGAGCGGGGAACAAGGGATGGGCGCATTCGTTCATCGAACCCGGCGAAGGTAACATGGCTCGAAGGCTCATCCCTATTCTCCGCGACGCTAACCAGGAGGTACCCGCGGAGATTGAGGAGATGGCGCGTCGCGGCGGCGGGAGCGGTAAGCCCGGCCGCGGGCGTGGCGGCGGGCGGGGCGGCGGACGCTGGGGAGGCGGCGGCGGAGGAGGAGGATTCGGAGGTGGCGGCGGGGGCTTCCGCGGCGGAAGCAGCGGCTATGGCGGCGGCGGCGGTGGGTACGGCGGCGGCGGTGGCGGGTACGGCGGCGGGTATTAATTTCGCTTCCCGGGCTTCTCGAAACCCCCCACCCTTTCCCTACGCAGACGTGACACGGGCGTGGGGCACTGAAACGGCGACGAATCTTTCGCGGGGTGAGCTTGCGGCGATTGCTTGGAGATTTTGCGGTGCGCGCGACTTTGATCGAGCGAACAGTCTGAGCGGAAGGCGGCGATGCAACGGGGGTGCGCACATCTTTCGTAATTCGGTTTCCACACACCACAGCAGCGAGGACGCTTCACGGCGGGGGTAAAACGTGTCTGTCGACACGATAACCTTCGTCAAAGAAGCACTCTCTCTGTTGTTCGGAAGCCGAGCGAAAGATTTAAACGCAGAAACTCGATGCAATCACCTCTCATGCTTCGACGCGCCTCGATTCGCGCACACCTTTCTTCGCGCGTCACGTACGTTTATCACGGCGAGCGACGACTCGCTATCCCCTCCCCCGACCCCTCGTCCTCTCGCAGGTCTCGCACAGGTGACACAGTCGCGTGGGAAGACACGCGGCCGCTTCGACACGCGAATGATTCTTTTTTCGGCGGCGACTTAACGCTTTTAGTGGTGAAACGCATTGTGAATAACAGACAATAACGGATTATGATCCGTCCACACGTGTCCGTGCCTCGTGATGAACCCGCGTGCGGAACGTTTTTGTGTCTCAGCCTCGTAGAAGCGCTCGCGCGGACCCGAGTTCTTGCGCCTGCGCCGCGGCGAGGGCCCTTAACCAAAAGGCACCTCGACACCCCTTTCATAACCCTAAAATTCCGGTTCCTGTCACATCAGATACTCCTCCTGTCGAATATGACAGGACCAGGGTAGCTCAACTTGTGAAACGACCAATGTGACTGGTAACCCCAGTCCGCTCATCGTTCCGGCCTGATTAGCTCAGTCGGTAGAGCGCACGACTCTTAATCGTGTGGTCATGGGTTCGAGCCCCATATCAGGCAATCACTGACTTTTTGCAAATTTTCTGCAAATTTACACTTTTTGGTCACTGTTTGTTCCATGCGTCGACTCTTCACGGAGAAATCGCGTCAGCGTAATCGCTCTGCGCGGTCCGAGCACGTTTTTATCGAAAAAAGAACAACACGTGTGGGGGATGGAGCCGCCAGATCTCCACTGTCAGACGCGCCCCGAGTGTCAAACACCCGTAACGTCCACCGCCATGGCCCCTCCCCACGGATACGCGCCCGTCGCGACCGCGGAGTACGAGCCCGACTCCAAGCCCGCGGCGGCGCAGGTGCCCGTGGCGCCCGCCACCGCGCAGGGCATTATTCCACCCGAGCAGCCGCAACTGTTGCTCGGCCACCCCGTGCTCGTCCGCCCCCAGGGCGTCCACAGAGGTACGCGTCGCGCCCGGTTTCGCGCCAGGTTTTAAGATTGTACCCTCCAACGCCGTTCGGGCGCGAACCCGCGGGCGATACGCCCGCGCGCCCCCCGCGCGTTCCACCCGAAGCCGCGCCCCGAAGCCGGAACATTCTCGATGAGCTGGCGAGAAAACTGCGCAAAAATAACGCTCGATTTCGCAAATTTCTCACGAACCCCACTCTCGCTTCCCAACCGCAGGCTGGAAGATCCTCGCCATCGTCCTGCTCGTATTTTTCTTCCTCGGAGGCCCTCCCCCGAAGGACAGGGACCACGACGAGCGCCACGGCGGACGAGGCATGCGTCGCCCGGGTCCCCACCCGTGGGGCCCCGACCCCCACGGCCGCGACGGACCCCGTCCAGGCCCCCACCCCGGCCCCCGTCCCCCGTTCGGCCCCAAGCCCCCGTGCGTCAAGAAGTGCCTCGAGGAGATCGCCGAGGTCAAGGACGAGTGCGCCACCAAGATGGGCGCCATCAAGGCTGCCTTCGAGGCGGGTACCATCACCAAGGACCAGGCGATTGCCAAGTTTGAGTTTGTCAAGGAGGAATGCGCCAAGGAATTTAAAGACGTCTTCGAGAAGTGCGCCCCCAACGGACCGCCGCACGGACCGCCGCACGGACCCGGGCCCCACATGATGGACCTCGTCGCCGTGTTCAAGAACGTCTTCGGCGCGGGCCCCGACGCCGCCAAGTCCCCGGAGTGCGACGCCGCCATCGAGGACATGAAGGAGTCGTGCGCGCCGAAGGATTGGGCCACGTTCGACTGGTCCAAGTGCGCCGCGGCGTCCAAGGCGTTGGCGGACAAGTGCGCCAAGGTTCCCCCAAGCTCGGATGCGAACGGCAACCTCGAGGCGAAGCCCAGCGGCAACCCCGACTGCGACGCCGCCATCGCCGACATGGACGCCGCGTGCGCCAAGAGCGACGACCCCGCCGCCGTGTACGACTGGTCCAAATGCGCCAAGGCTTCCAAGAAGATCGCCAAGGCTTGCTCCAAGTGGGGCCCGAAGGAGCCCGAGGAGGAGCCCGATACGAACCTCGAGGCGTCAGCCAAGCCCGAGGATGCCAAGTGCGACGCCGCGCTCGAGAAGATGCGCGACGCGTGCGCTGCGCCCGCCAAGGATGCCAAGGATGCCTCCCCTTACGACTGGAAGAAGTGCGCGGACGCCTCCAAGGCGCTCGCCGCCGCGTGCGCCAAGCCCGGCCCGAAGCCCGACTCGCCGTTCAACTTTTTGGCGTGCGTGGCGCAGGCCAAGCTGACGGAGAGCGAGTGCGCGTACGACGTTCAGAGCGAACTCGCCAAGGAGGACAGGTTCGACGCTTACATCGACGCGTTCGAGAAGTGCGAGCCATCCGTCGACCTCCTCGTGCAAGCCTGCCAGTGAGCGCGTGTATGATACACGACGCATGCTCACGTGAACAATTGTTTCTATATTCATTCGCGGAAAGTGCTACGCACGCCAACCTATTACCCCTGTAAGATAGGCGACGCACGCCCTGTAATTACGAATTACCACCTATTACGCTAAAGAAACCTGTATTGCTTCACCGCGCCGTCGTAGTCCAGCGCCTCCCCCACGCGCGTCACCTTAAGAAACGCGTCCAACGCGGCGGTGCACCTCGGAGGCCACCGCGGCGCGACGATCGCGGTTGATTTATACAACGCACACGGCGTGTCGTCGCCTCCGACGTCCCGCCCGTCTTTCCGTGCCCCGTCGGTGCCCAGTTTGCCAGTCACCACCGCCGCCTGTTGCGCCACCTGTTGCTCCAGTAACCGCGCCGCGTACGCCACGTCGCCCCCTTTCCGCGCGTCCTCGGCGGAGTTTGACGCTCCGAACCCTCGACCACTTCGGCAGAGCTGCTGCCACTCCGCCTCGGCGTCCTCCTCGCGTCCATCCGCCCATAGCACCGCCGTGGCGAGCGCTCGGACGTCCCAGAACTCCGGGTCCTTGCGCAGGATGTTCCGCGCGACGCGCAGGGATCCGTCGACGTCGTTGACCTGGAACTTCGCCAGCGCGAGGTTGGCGAGCGCGATTGATTCCATCTCCCGCGACGGGTCTTTCGACGCCTCCAGGTAGTTTGCCATGGCGGCGTCCCAGTTACCTAGCGCGCCCTCCGCGTTCCCGAGGTTGTTCAGCGTCAGCGCATCCGGGTTGTTTGGATCGGATGCGAGTTCGACGGATCGTTCGAGGTCGTCCCGCGCGTCTCGCCACCGTCCCGCCTGCAGTCGCTTGGTGCCTCGATTGGACCATCCCGCCGAGTTCAGTGGCGCGATGTTAATGGCCTTGGTCCACGCCGCATCCGCGGCGTCGTAGTCGGCGCCCGCGGACATGGCCTCCTCGAAGGCTTTGGTGAGCGCGCGCATGTCCACCTTGTCTGCCGCGGAGCTGGGCGCCGGGACGCCGAGGGAGGACCCGGTCATCACGAGCGCGAACGATGCGACGAGCGAGGACCTTCGGGTCGTCGAGCTCGCCGTGCTCGCGCCGTCGTCGTCGCCGTCGCGGATCGTCGCGGCCGCGCGGACGGGCCGGCGGGTCATCGAGCTCGCCGTGCGGGCGTCGTCGTCGTCGCCGTCGCGGATCGTCGCGGCCGCGCGGACGGGCCGGCGGGTCCCGGCGGCGCGTGGCGACGGGCGCGACGCCGCCGCCGGCGTCGATACGCGCGAGAGAGGGGTGGACGACATCGGTAACACAGCTGTGCGTCGACGAGTGCGGGCGAGAAAGTGCTGGTGAACAAGTGACGTCAGTCTTATCCCATCAGTGTTTGGGCGCGCGGGCGCGACGGCGGGGACGCGCGTCGTTCCGGTGCATGCTCTCGCCCTCGCGCGTCTTCGCGGCATCACCCGCGCGCGCCCTCGCCCCTCGCGTGATCCCATCACACAAACGCGTCGCCGGCATGGGCGGGAGCCAGTCAGCCACGCACCGAACGACGCCCGTCGGCACCGCCCGCGTCGTCGCCTCGGACGCGACCGACGCGACCGACGCGCCGCCCGTCCTGACCTCGGCGAACCTCCGCGCGTGGATCGACGCACGCAACGACGACGGCGCCGGATCACGCGTGGAGCTCGTGAAGTGCCCGAACGACACCCCGGACGTCGAGTCCAGCGCGTTGGCGCTGGGAGTCCCCGTCGACTCAATCGTCAAATCGATCGTCTTCGCGTGCGACGGATGCTTCGCGGTGTGCGTCACGAACGGCACCGCGCGCGTGGACCACAAGAAGATCGCGCGCCGTCTCGGTCTCGCGAACAAGCGCGTGAGACTCGCGACGCGCGAAGAGACCGTCGCACACGCCGGGTACCTATCTGGGACGGTCCCGCCGTTTGGACATCGAACCAAGCTGCGAACGTTCGTGGCGCTCGACGTCGTGAACGACATGGCGCCGGACGACGTCGTCTTCGGCGGCGGCGGCTGCGTCGACGTGGAGGTCCGGTGTACCGTACGGGACCTCGTGAGGCTGTGCGAGCCGTGCGAGGTCATGGATGTCAAGAGGGACGACACTTCGACAATCGTGACTACTAGTTTAAAAACTATTAGCGGCGACGAATCGAGGACCGCCGCGTCGGATGCGAATGACCTACCGGTACCCATCGACCCGTCGCTGGACGAACGCACCGGCCCCGACGCGTTACCAATCGCCAAGCGCGTCGCCGACGTCGTGGGACAGACGCCTACGGCTCTCGAACGGCTGTCTATGCCCGCGTGGCCGGCGACTCGGCCCGCGGACGGCGACCCCGCCAGTCCCCATAGGGTCGTGACGGCGACGGCGGAGGTGACGCGGGTTCGAAGGGTCGCGCGGTTCCTGGCGTTCGCGACGCTTCGTCCCCTCGCGCCGCTTCGTATCGCACCGAAATGTGAGGACGGCGACGCGGGTGAGGAGGAAGAGGAAGAGGAAGAGGAAGAAATCCCGCTGGCGCCCGGGACGACGCTGCAGCTCATCGCGGGTCGGACGCTGTTGGAGCGTATGGGCGGCGAGGCCGGGATGGAGAATACGCTGCGGGGTCTGCGGCCGGGCGCGGTCGTCGCGGTGACTGGTCGGCTGCAAGCGAACCCGCGGCCGCTCACGGTGGATGTGGTGTCCAGTGGAATATCGTTCGTGGACGGGACCGAGGCGGTGACGCTGCTGGCACACGCCGAGCGCGATGGATATGGAATCGACGGCGACGGTTCATCTTCCCGAACCGGGATCGATTCGATGCCTCCCGGGTCCGCTGGGGTGACGCACACCGCGTGGTCCAGGCACAAACGCCTGGACAAAAAACGTGAAAAGAAAAAACTCGCCGAGGGTTCATCCCGGGACGACGACGATGTCCCGGGTGGTGTCCCGATGTCCAACGACGAGTTACGTGCCGTGTTGCGAGGGTTACGAACGGGCGAACGCGTGGGGAAGACGTCGAAGTTCCCGGCGTTGCCGCGCGAGTCCGTGACGTGGGTGGACTCGGTTTCTTTGATTCACGAGATGCGATCCGCAGTGCTCGATCCATCCACGAGATGCGACTCTTCACTTGTTCACGATGGACCCTCATCAGGTGACGATGGCATTAATCACGATAGGGCGCCCTGGGTCGTTGGTCTAGACGCGGAGTGGCGGCCGCATAAGCACTCGCCGGTGGCGCTGCTGCAAGTCGCGGTTCGCCACCGCGCTTTTCTCGTGGACGTCGCGACGTTGATGAAACGGCCGGGCGACGACGGTTACGTCCCAGGGAACGAAGAAGCCTTCGACCATTTCCTACGTGACCTGTTCGCCGCGGAGGAGATCGTGCGGCTCGGTTTCGGGTTTGGGTACGACCTCCAGAGGCTTCGAAAGGGATACGCCGGAAGGCTCCATTCTTTGGAAATTTCTGAAAGTGAAGATGACGGAAAGGGAAAGAGAGAGCCTTTGGTGTCCGAGTTCGGCGAGACTGGGCACGCCGTCCTGGGCGACGCCGTCGTCGACGTCAAGGCTGTCGCGTTGTGCGCTTTTCCCGGGAAGCAAAAGCTCGTACGCGTCGGCCTCGCCACCGTCGTGTCGTCCGTGCTGGGAGCGTACGTGGACAAGACTGAGCAGTGCAGGTGCGTTTATTTTTATTTCCTTATTACGGGCAATGTGACTGACTGACGGCACGTGTGTTTTATTTACAGCGACTGGGAGCGGAGGCCGCTGACGGACGCGCAGATCGACTACGCCGCGGCGGACGCGCACGTGCTCACCGTGCTCTTTGACCGGTGCTTCCACCACTCGCCCGACGCCATCGCGACGGCGCTGGCGGATCCAACGAGGCCCCTCGCGGCGGTTCCCGAGGCGCCCAAGGGAGCAAGAGTGAACAAGCGGGAGCGAAGAGACAAAGCGGAAGAAAACCACCGGCGCCAGGTTGAGCGTTTCATCGCGCCCGTGGGTCCGCCCCCACACCCCGGCGACGTCCCGTCCGTCGTCGGGGATGTCTTCGAGGGACGTAAGCAGGTGTCCGCGGCGTTTGGGGGTGACGGTTCATCTTCCGGAAGGGGCGGCGGCGTCGACGAGTGCGGCGACTTTCTCGCGTTGTTCGTCAACGTCGGGCGGACGAACCGGCGGTACGCGAACGAGTTTTGGGTCGAGTTCGAGTCCAATGAGGTCTTAGGTTCGAAACCGTGTGGGGGCAAAGTCATGATGTCGTGGTTCCCCGGCGGCGGCGGGCTCCGGGAGATCGCGTCGGCGCTGGTGGACACCGAGGGAGAAGATGGGAAAGAGGACTTGGGGAAAGCAAAAGTGGGGAGGTTGAAGACGCCTTTGCTTTTTCTTCGCCCGGCGAAGGGGGCGTACACGTGCGTGGGGCGGTTGGATCCGGTGCGCACGCGCGTGGGTGGGGAGGGCGGCGCGCGCGTGGATTTTCACCTCGTGGACGCGCCCGTTCTTCACGGCGTGGATCCCGGCGCGTTCGCGCGGCTCGTCGGGGTTGGGTTGACGACTGAAGAGTGCGACCGGTTTCTCGGTAGTTTGGCCGTGGGCTGATTATTGAAAATATGGTGTCCGTGAAAACCGGCACTTCCTCCGAGACTGACGCTTCGTGTGAACGCCGCCGAAATAGAGCACCGAGTTTCCCGCCCAAAATATCTCGTGTGCGCCTGAGGTCAGAGACAGATCGGCCTTGACCTTATATAGGGTTAACCTCGCTCAGTCGGCACCGAGCTCGCGTTCTCACGACTTCAATAAATACCGACCAACGCCCGCCGGCGAACGGCACACAACCAGCCGCCGTGCGAGTCAGAGCGCGAGCAGGCATCAGTCGCGCACATTCGCTGCGCAACGCACTCGCACGTGGGTAGACGCGTTCGGAGTTAAGCGATCCGTGGAAGAGACGGGACGCAAAGGGAGTCGAGAGATCGATCGCACGGGAGAGAACACACACACACAGATGGCGAAGCACGAGATTCAGACGCTCTGCTCGATCACCGGCCAAGGAGAGGACGATGTCGTCGCCATGCTCAAGAAGTACGGCGGCGACATGGACGCGGCGACGAACGCCCTGATTGACAGTGAGTCGACCGCTCGGAACCCGCCCGATTGTTCGTTCGCCGGCGCGCTTTCCACGCCAGCCGGAAAACCAAATGGCGGGGAATAGACCTCACGCGTGCCCCGCCGGCGCGCGCGCTCCTCGCCCCGACCCGCGCTGACCGGCACCCACCCGTAACCCCCGACCCCGCAGTGGAAAAGTTCGAGACGGTGGCCAAGAAGGGAACGAAGAAGAACGTGAGTGATCCCGCATCCACCGCCGCCCGCGCGTTTCCGGCCGGGGGCGGCGTCCTCCCCGCGATCGGAAATCTCGCCCCACGGAAACCACCCCAAGTGGCGGTTGCCAAAACCGCTGACCGCTGACCACCCGCAACTGCTACTGACCCCGACTCCCCTTCCGCCCTCCTTCCACGCCGCAGGCGCCCAAGCCCGCGCCCCAGGGTGCTAAGCCCGCGGGCCGACGCGAGCGGGACAGGCCGAGGGATGGCAAGCGCGAAGAACGCCGAGGTGCGTGTCCTAGATCGGAGGTCGCGTCGCGGGCGCCACCGCGCGTTCCGGCGCGGTCATGCGCGATCGCCGCGAAAACACTTTTTCCATCTTCCCGATCTCGACACCCCCATCCCTTCCTCTCTTGATGCCGTCTCTATCCCATGCCTCTCGGATGTTCTCTGACCGACGCGATCTCTTTTATCTTCCCATCGTGACATCAGGCGGCAAGGCAGCCGGTCCCGGCGCCGGCAAGGGCATCCCCGCGCCCAAGAACGCGGCTCCCAGGCCCGGCCCGCCCCCCGTCGCCGCTCCCGCGCAGGCTCCCGCGCAGGCGGCGCCCGCGCCCGCGCCCGCGCCCACCGCCGGCCCGGGAACACCCGCGCCGGTCGCGCCCAAGTGGGGCAGCGGTGCCACCGCCGCGGATATCGTACGCGGCGGTCGACCGCAGCCTCCCGCGCCACAGGTACGCCCCCGTTCCCTCATCCCATCGACAACCGCGCACAATCGCAACCGCGCATCGCGATCGTTTTTTTGGATTTGCCAAACGATTTGCCAAACAAAACCTCACACTAAACCGATCCACCCCACATCCACCACCTATCCACACAGCCCACAATCCAGCCCAAGCAGAGCATCGGCAAGATCCCCGCGCCCGCCACCAACCGAGGAGGCGGTAACCTCCCCAAACCAGGCTCCAAGCCCCTCCCCCGACCGCTCGGAGGCGCGAATCTCCAAAACGCAGAAAACTCCCTCGCGGGGTCCATCCATCGAGCGCAATCCGACGCGGCTTCTGGAAAGTCTTTACCGACTCCCAACCTCGGCGGCGTCCCCGCGCCTAACGCGCACGCGGGCCCCAACGACGGATGGGGCAAGCCCGCACAGATGAGTCATCAGTCCGGACAGTCGGCGGGTGGCGCGTTTGGTTACGGGTTCGGGCCGGGTTCTGGCGGTGTCAACGCGGCGACGGACTCCATGGGTGACTTGTCGGTTCAAGCCGGCGGATCCGGCGCGAAAGGCGTGGGCATGGACGGCGGTTTGGGCTTGCAGTTTGGAAACTTCGGCGCCATGGGAGGAGGCGCGGGTGGCATGGGTGGCGATTTCGGGTTTGGGTTCGGCGGGGCGGCGGCGGCGGCGGCGGCGGCGGGGATCGACCAGCATGGATCCAAGCAACAGGATGCGAACCCCTACGGGAACGTCTACGGCGCCGCGCCGGTGGCGCCCGCGGCGCCCACCGCGAATTCCAAGCCGGATGCGGTCAAGCTCCCCGACGACCTCAGCAAGGATGGCGCGTCTCCGAGCGGCCAAGTCATCAACGGAGCCGGCGTCGTTCCCCCTTACGCCGCGTACGGGAACCCGATGGGTGCGTACAATTACATGATGCCGCCGCAGATGGCGGTGCCCGGCGCGGAGGCGTACGGCGCCGCGGCGTACGGAGCATACGGCGCGGCGGCTGCCAGCAACGGGTACGGCGGGGACAGCGCCGATTATTACAGGCAGCAATTCGGAGGCGGAGGCGCCGGGTCCTCCGCCGGCGCCGCCGCGGATGGAACCACCCAATCCGGCACCAACGGAACGTCCGATTCGACGCGAAACAACACGCAACAAAACAGCCAGCAATCCGTCGGGTCTAACGCGGCGTCCAACGCCGCCGGTTCATCTTCCGGCGCGATGGCGGGTGCCTTTTCCACGATACCGAACATGGGCGCCGCGGGATACCCCTACATGGGATACCCTTACATGACCCCCGGCATGCCCCCCGCCGCGGGGTACGCGGTCCAGTCCCCGTATTACGGCTACCCGCAGGCGAACATGTACGCCGCGGCTGGCGCGTACGGCCAGCAGTCAGCCGCTCCGGGTGCCCAATCCGGCGGCGGTAAGTCTGGCAAGGGCGGCTACGGCGGCTACGGCGGCAACCAACGGAGCGGCGGCGGCGGCGGCGGCGGCTACGGTCAGCCCCCCGCGCCCCCCGCGCCGCCGAGTAACGACAACGCCGGTAACTCGCAGTTTGGTTACAACTACGGGAACTACAGTCAGTCGGCGTACGGAAGGTGAGGTGATCGCGAGGTGATCCCCATCCTTTTTTTTGATCGCGAGGGTTGTTTTTGCGAGGACGAGTTGAGATTAGCGGCTCTTCCACGTAGAGCGTTTCTTCATAAGAGATTCCTAAGTCCGGGCGAAAACTAAGTCATCGCGTCGCACTCGTCTCTCGCTGGCTCACCAATTAATTACGACGGATCCGCCGTCGTTTGAGTACACGTAGTTCACCTTGTGCCGGTTCAGCAGATTCGTGACCATCATCCTCAGTACAGGCCCTCCGGCGCCGCTGTGGTTACCCGCGCCGGTGATGACCTTCAAGCCTCCGTAACTCATGCTGAGCGCACCGGACAAACAGGTCAAGACACGTTCGAGCGCCCCACGCTCCGTCATCCCGTGAAGATCGACCCTGGCGAGCTCCGTGTTCGCGTTGGACGACCGCATCGCCGCCAGCTTGTTAACCTTGGCTGTTTTGAAGTCGATATCCTTCATAAGCTTATCAATTTCGGGCCTTAACCCGTTCGCGGCGTCGTGATCTTTTCGAGCCACGGCGTTGGAACGATGCGCCCGTAGCGAATTTAAGGAGCGTCTGAGCACGGTGAGCTCATCGTGATATCTGGCGATGTCCTGCCGCTGTCCCGCCGGTCCTCGATCGCGATCCATGCTCGGGTCACCGGTACCGCCCCCACCTTGCCGCTCGCGAACCTCGTTCATGATCTTCGCTTCGTCATCGTCCGTGTGATCGTCCATGATGGAGCTGACGAACTCACGAGCGGAACCGTACCTTCCACCGCCGGCGAGGTATGTAGCGCCCCCGAGCACCTCCCGCGTGATGTCCACTTGTTTGGCCTTGCCCGGTTTCGGCTTCGGCTGCCCAGATGCCCCAGACGCGGCGGCGAGTCTGTTCGATTCCGCCATCCGCTCCTTGCGTTCCTTCGTCAACATCTGTCCTTCCAGCTCTGTCAGCGCGTGCCTCGCGCTGTCGATGTTCCCGCGGTACACTTCGTACAGGCTCCGTTCCACGACGTCGGCGTCCAACCTAGGGAACTCCCGGCACAATTGCCGCACTTTGAGCACGTCGCTCGCCGGCCGGCGCCAATCCCCCGAGGGATCCGACGGCGCCACGGGCGCAGGTCCCAACGTCGCTCGCCGCGCCGTGCCGTCTTGTACCTCCCGTTGCTCGCGCTCCAGCGCTTTGTAGTCGAAATCTTCGCCCCAGTCATCGTTTCCCTGACCGATGGGGTCCGCGTAGCCACCGCCGTCGTAGCCGCTAACGCCGGGGACGTACTGCTCGTGTTCGTGTTCATCCGGTTGATATCCCCCGAGCTCGCGCGTGAGGTTGTCCAGCGCCTCGTGCGCGTCGTAGTGGTCCCAGTTACTCGCCTTGAGCGCGCGTATGATCTCGTCGTTTACCCTCAAGCCCAAACGCGCTAGTTCGCCCGAGAACTGTTGCGTCAGTTGCACGCTCATCGCCAACTTTCTATCCTGGTCGGGTTCATCCGGCGGCGGCGATTCATCCCGCGGTTCATCCCGCGCCGCCCCGAACATACCCCCGTCGTTGAAGAACAACGACGAAGACGACGGAGGCGACAAACTACTAGAAACGTGACTAGAAACGCCCGCCGCCGCCGCAGCCGCAAACGGATCGTCCTCGTCGGTTCTCGCCGATAAACTCGACTCCCAGGCGATCTTAGCCTCGGCGAGCGCAGCCTTGAGCGCGGTGTTGGCGGCGGCCTCCGCAGCCTTGGCTTCGGCCAGCTTGTTCCTCGCCGCCGCCGCCTCGTTCCTAAACTTTTCCTCCACCTCGACGAGCTCGGCGCGGCTTCGACCCGTCGTTCCCTGTTTCAATGCGTCGATGCGTCGATGCGTCGATGCGTACAATGCGTCGATGCGCGCTATCGCTGCCGCTGGCGCGTGCGCTGGTTCCGTATGGGCCGCCGGGGTGTCGAACGGGTCGACGTCGCCCAGCCTCCGCCGCGTGTCCTCGAGCTCCTCGAAGGAGCAGACGCGAGACGACGACGACGCCCGTTCGCCGCCTGTACGAGCGAGCACCCTGAAGTTATCGTACCTGCCGCGCGGCGCCGGTCGTCGTGAATCACGGGTGGTGGCCGGTGTTGGCGAGTTTTGAGTGCGTGGTTCGTACGCCGAGACGTCCCACTCGAAGTGTTTGCCGTCGTCGACGTCTACCCATCCGAGCCGGCCCCTCAGGGACAGCGGCGCGAAGTCTCCCGTGTCCAAGTAGTCCCCGGTCGCGACGGCCTGGGTGAGCATCTCCGCGCTGACCTTCGCCTGCGTGTCGGGCGCGTACGCGATGGTGACGTGATGAACCTGGGCGGAGTCGGCGAGCGAGAGGGGCGGCGAGGTCAGATCCCGGAGTAAGTTTATTCAGATGCAAATGCGCGGCGGAGAGACGAGGGGTCGGGAGACTTATGTGCGTACCGGTGCGTCCGGGTTGGGGATGTAGTCCGGCACGTCCACGTGCACGGCGAGCGTGCGGTGGTCCTTGGCCACCCCGAGCACCTTCAGCTCGCACCGAAAACCGCACATGCCAGTATACTCGACCATGCGCTCCGGGCTCGGCCGATGCCAGAGCGTCAGGTGATCGGCACTGGTGGTCCACTCCGGCGGCACCACGTGCCCAACCTCGGACGTCCACGCGAGCAGCGATACCCTGCTGTCCTCGTCCAGGAGGAACGCGGTGTAGCGAACCTCTTTTGGGGGCCGGCCTTCACTCATGGCCGGCGGCTGCTCGACGGACGACGCCTCCCTCCAACTGATTATGGGCACCCCCCGACCGTGCGGTGGTAAAACGACATCTCATCCGAGAAGAGCGAAAGTGCCGGTCGGTGAGTCTGTCTGCGATAGTGCTACCTGTGAATAAAGATATGGCTTTATTCCTAACTACGTGTATGTTCACTTAACCGTATATTTCGTCTTTATCTCTATTTCATGTAAATTAATTATTTTGCACATGTTTTCACCCATGATCCACGCCCAAAAGACACATCATCGTGACGACAATGCCTCAGGGTCGTGCACCCCGCTTCCAGGGACGTGAGTCAGCGTTGGTTATTCCACTGTTCGCAGCGCTGATTGCGCGTCGTGCGATGGGAGGAACGGGTGACCATGGTCATGACATCGCGGTCATCGACCTCGTGCTGCACATGTACAGCAGGGCGCCGACGCGGAGGAGGCTCTCGGAGCTATGGTGCGTCGCGCCGCCCGGATCCCGCCGCTTTTTTTAACGCCCCGCATGATGTGTCTCCCATCCAGAAGAAAGTCGGCTCGGCCGGCCCGTCCCGTCGGGGCGCCCCGATCGCGCCTCGATGGGAGTCCCGAAATAACTCTCAATGCATACGCCTCATGCCGGCATCGAACCCACGCTGACCGAATCGTGCCCCGCCCATCCAACCCATCAAAACGATACAGGAGCAAGTACACGGATGACTCCGTCGACGAACGCAAGTCGAAGGGATTCGAGCTCGTGCGCGTTCACCA
>Ga0302116_1000131_pt1 | contig 40641 bp, 27 predicted proteins | sample AG5_SCM_MG_FD_203124 | JGI IMG/M metagenome (GOLD analysis project Ga0302116, IMG submission 203124) | Marine microbial communities from Western Arctic Ocean, Canada - AG5_SCM | ecosystem: Environmental > Aquatic > Marine > Oceanic | place: Canada: Western Arctic Ocean | collected 2017-10-01 | reverse complement strand
AACGACCTCTTTGGTGTACGACTTGAGCACGTCCGCGAGCTCGGGCGGGACGTTGATCTGCTCGGCGCAGTACAGGGGCTCGACGTCCATGTTGCCTGGAACGGTCATCTTGCTGACTCCGGCCCTCGGGTGACGCGACGGCACGTCTCGGTTGCGCGGCGCTCTCTGTTGGGAATTCGGGCGACGACCCCTCGTTTCTTGGCTTTCCCGATTTGGCTCGAGCGCTTCAAAAACTTCAACTCTGATTTGACCGGGGCACACTGACCATGGGTGAGCCCGAGGCGGTGGCAGCGGAGGTGGCTCCCCCGGCTGAGGCCGAGGAGAAGCCCACCCCGATCGATGCGGATGCCGATGCCCCGGCCGAACCCGAGCCGGTCGAGGCCGGGGAGCCCGAGCCCCCCCCCATTCCCGCGGGAGTAGCGTCCCTGTTTCTCACGGGTGAGAGATTCGTCCTCCCGTTCCCTCAGCCCCTCGCCCTGCACCGACGACCCGCCCGTGTCCCTCCAAACCCCGACGCTGACGCGTTCCGCCCCTCACCGATGCAGATCAAACCCGAGAGATCGCGGGGCTGGAGGACGTGGGCCCGGAGCTGCCAATGAAGACGGTCGCCAAGGAGCTCATCACCGGGGACATCCAGTTCAGGGGCGCGCTGTCCTGCTTCGAGCCCGCCAGGTCCGCGATCGAGGCCGCGGACTACGACCCGATCCTCCTGAGGTACAACCCCGACGATACCTACGGCGACGGCGCCAACTTCGAGCTGGCGTGCACCAAGGAAACGGCGGACAGGTTCGAGTTTGAGGCCCATGAGGCGGTCGCGATGGAAGCCGCAGCCGCTGAAGCCGCCGCCGCCGAGGCAGCCGCGCAGGCTGAGCGCAACAAGAAGCCACCGAGGGCGCGAGCGGGTCCCCAGACCATCCGCCCGTGGGTCACCGACGGGTCGACGGAGGCTGAGATCGACGCCATGACGATCAAACCGGACAAGGAACCCCCCGTGGTGATCACGCTGTCGCGACCCTACTCGGAGTTTGGCCGGCCGTGCAACTTTGGCGACGCCGACGCCCTCGACCTGTTCGACTCGAGCCGGTGCGAGGTACGGCCCAAGAAGGAGCAGCTCGAGTTTGAGGTCATGACCCACCTGGACACCGGGGTTCAGGCTGTACCCACGGTTGGCGAGATGGAGGTACAGGCCACGCCGGGTCCCCCCAAGCCCATGGTCACGCAGACGGAGCCGAGGCTGATGGACCCGGAGGAGGCCAAGGCGCACATGGTCAACGGAGGTGAGCTCGCCACGTTCCTTCTGCGCATCCAGGATGACATGGAGCACATGCTGCTGGAGAACTCGGTGTTCAATTACTACGAGGACGAGCTCGAACTGTTGGGCCAGTTTGACGACGAAGACGAAGCGGCGGAGGATGGCGGGACGGAGGAAATTAAGGAGACCATGTCCTTCTCATCCCTCACCCACAGCAAGGGGAGGAAAGCGTCGTGCGTGGACTGGAAGCCGAGCGATAAGCTGGCGCTCGCGGTGTCGTGCGTCGAGCCGCACTCGTTCGAGGAGCGGGTGGAGGCTGGCGGCCAGGCCAGGCCCGGTTCCGTGCTCGTGTGGCACTTCACCGATCCGATCAACCCCCAGTACGTGCTGGAGGCTCCCGTGGACGTGCACTCGTTCGCGTTCAACCCCGAACGATCTGACATCATAGCGGGCGGTTTGGCGGACGGTCGTATCGTGATTTGGGACACGCGCGACATCGGGGAGGAGATTATGGCGTACCAGATCCGGCGCTCGAAGGGTGGCGAGGGCGCCGGCGCCGTCGGCCCGCCCGTGTGCCGTCCCAAGCAGCTGTCCGAGGCGGCCATGTCGCACGTCCTGCCCGTCACCGACGTCAAGTGGCTGGGTCCCGTCAGCGTAGGTCGCGGAGGTGAGGTGGCCAAGGCGGAGTCCTGCGACTTTTTCGCCACGACGTCGGCGGATGGACGGGTTTTATTCTGGCCCACCGAGCTTACGAAGAACCCCAAGACGAAGTTGATGGAGTGGGCACCCTCGCACGAGTGCAAGATGACACGCGGGGAGGTTGCCGGTATCTTACAGGCCATCTCGCTCGACTTCATCGACCTCGACGCCGGTAAGTCCACGTTCTGGGCGACGGGCATGGCTGGCGAGGTTGCGCAGTGCGACTTCAAGATGCGTGAGGACGACGAGACGGTTCCGATGGACGCGTCCAGGATGGTGTCCCACTTCCACGAGGGGCCGGTCAGGAGCCTGGAGAGGTCGCCGTTCTTCCCGGACGTGGCGCTGTCGGTGGGCAACTGGACGTTCAAGCTTTTCGCGGAGGGATCGCGGATGCCGATATTCTCGGCGCCGACGTCGGACGTTTACCTGTCCGTGGGTGCCTTCTCCCCGACCAGGCCGGGCGTCGTGTACATCGCCAAGAGCAGCGGCGAGATTGACGTCTGGGACTTCACCTCCAAGTCCGACAAGCCCGTGCAGACGGTGCGGGTGTGCAGCGGGGACATCGGATGTATCAGGTTTTGGCCCAGGCCCGAGGAGAAGAAGGAGCAGCTCCTGGCGGTTGGCGACGCGGCGGGCGTGTTGCACGTCATGGAGCTGCCCCGGTCCTTACGTCGCGCGACTAACGGTGAGAAGGCACAGATGGAAGGTTTCCTGCGTCGAGAGACGGACCGCGTGAAGGACGTGGACGGCCGGTTGGAGGGCAGGGAGGCGCAGATCGAGGAGCTGGAGCGGCGGATGGCGGCGGAGGAGGCGGCTGCGGCGGCAGCTAAGAAGGAAGAAGAAGCCGCGGCGGCTCGCGCTGAGAAGAAGAAATCCTCGAGGAAGGTGCTCACGGACGAGGACAAGGCTGACGAGGAGTTCGACAAGATGGAGAGACAGTTCCTCATCAACTTGGGTCTCGCCGAGCCCGACCCCGAGGACGATGAATAGGCGCGTAATTTAATCGTCACGAAACAATCCTGGAAACAATCCTGGAAACAATCGATCGCCGCGTTCACTCCTGCATCGCGTCGCCACTCTCCTTCTCCTCCACCTGCTTCTTGATCGCGGTGAGGAAGTCGGCGATGCTGAATCCCGCGCCGGGGTTGAGCCCGAACTGCGCCAGGTCCATCTGGCCGCTTTGCAGCGCGTGGCTGAACCGTTCGAGCTGGCTCTGAAACTGCGGCGTCCGGAGGAGCTCCTCGAGGTCCTGCGTCGACCTGTGCTCCTCCGGCAGGTGCTCCATCAGCCTCTGGCGCACGTCCCCATCGCGGAGCATCTCACCGACAGTGTCCGGGGTGAGCACGTCCGACAGGCCGGGACCGGCGGACCTCCGTTGGTTAGCGCCCGCCAGCGCCGCCGCCATAGCCGCCGCGTCGATGGCACCCGCGCCCGGGGTGGACGAGGGCGTCGCTCCCACGCTGCCCAGCGCCGCCCTGAGCGCCTCCGCGTTGACCACCGAGGGGGGCACGGCGGTTCCCGCGTCGGGGTCGGGTCCCTTGGCGGGCGCGGCGGGTGTCTCCGGGACGGCGGCCGTGTTGACCGCGGGGGTCTCCGTTTGGGGCTGGGCGAGGGCCGAGTTGGCCGCCTCGTGCGCGGCCCGCACCGCCTGCGCCCTCGCCGCGACGGGCCCGCCGCTCGGGTCACGCGCCGCCAGCCCGGCACCTCCCGCGCCGAGCATCTGCATGAGCTCCGCCTGCTCGTTCGCCGACTCTGGGGATTCGCCGTTGAGCGCCGCGTTGACGTCGGCGGTGAGCTTGTCGTCCTCAACCTTCCCTTTGGGTTCCTGCGACCAGAAAAACATGTTGCGGCTGGCGTCGTCGGGGAACTTGATGACGAAACATCCGGGCTTCGGGATGAACTTCATCTGCGCCTCCTGCGGGAAGATGATGAAGTCGTCGTCGGGGTTGAAGGGCATGCCCTCCGCGCGCGGGCCCCACATCAGGTGGGTCAGACCGTCGGTCGCCTTGCAGATCCGAAGCTTTCCCTTGCGGTCGTCGGGCTTCATGGTCTTGTTCTCGACGATGATGCGTCCGCACTGAACGTCGATGAGAACTGCGGGTTTTTGGGGGGATCACGCGACGTCAGGGCGGCGGATACGCGAGAACGAGGCCCGACTCCCGGGTTGTGGGCACCCTGACTGAGATCTGAGAAAACGTTCCGGATCCGGGTGGACGCGTGGCGGGTCGGGGGCCGGATGACTCACTCTCTTCGCCGTTGGGGCCGACCTCGGGGCCGCCGCCGGGCTGCGCCGCGTTCTGGTTGAAGAAATCGAACGACATCCTTGAGTGCGTGTCGCGCGTGAGGCGGACTCTGAAGTCTTCCGAGGAAGTTTGTACCCCTTTTGAAGTCCAGCTGTGATCGACGTCAGTTTTCCTCTGCATCTTCGTTACGCCCGTGGCTCCACTCCGCCGCGCGCGAGTCCACTTGGAAGGGGCGACTCCCCATTTCCCCCCGCGATCTCGATTCAGGGGATCTAAGGCGCGTCGAGGTCGCTCCCCGAACCCTGCGCGCCCGTCGCGTAGCGGGGCGACAGACCCCCGACGCCCCGCCTCCCCTCGGAACCGACCAATATCAGATCTGACGCGACCTCATTAGCGCAGCATGAGCGACTGCGAGGACTACGGTGACTCCGACGGGTACGACTCCCCGGACGCGTACATGTCTCAGGACGCCGGCACCCAGGACACGGACGACAGCGACCCCGACGAGGGCGAAGCCGACTACGGCAACGTCATGCTCTCCGGCGTCGAGGCGCACGGAGGGAGCAAGAGGGAGCAGTACCGATGTTTGGACGCGGAGCAGGTGCTCGAGCGGCAGAGGGAGGCCGTGCGCGGGGTCACGCAGGTGCTGCAGGTCACCCCCGACGACGCCACCCAGCTCCTGAGGGCGCACAAGTGGAACGTCAACGCGGTGAACGACACGTGGTTCGGCGACGAGGACGCCGTCCGGGAAAAGTTCGGTTTGGAGGCGTTGGAGTCGGCGTTGGAGTCGACGGAGACGAACGGGGAGACGAACGGGGTGGCGAACGGGGACGATGATCCGAGGGAGGTGACGTGCGCGGTGTGCTACGACGAGTTCCCCGCCACCGAGCACACGCACGTGGGATGCGAGCACAACTTCTGCGCCACCTGCTGGAGCGGCTACCTGGAGAACGCGGTGTCCGACGGTCCCACCGTGTTGGACCTGAGGTGCCCGCAGGACGGGTGCAAACGGCGGGTGCCCGATTCAATGGCCAAGATGTACCTGCGGGAGGAGAGCGTGTTAAAGCTGGACGTGTTCAAGTGGAGGAGCTGGGTGGACGATAACCCGCGGGTGAAGTGGTGCACGGGCGCGGGGTGCGAGGTGGCTGTGCTGTGCGACGACGCTCAAGTTTCCTCGAGCGGGGGCCGGGGGGAGGGGCGAGGTGTGGACGTGCACTGCGATTGCGGGGCGTCGTTCTGCTGGTCGTGCCAGGAGGACGCGCACCGGCCGGTGGACTGCGACACTGTGCGCAAGTGGCTGGTGAAGAACAGCGCCGAGTCGGAGAACCTGAACTGGATCTTGGCCAACACCAAGCCCTGCCCCGCGTGCAAGCGGCCCATCGAGAAGAGCTCGGGGTGCATGCACATGACCTGCGCGCAGTGCAAGTACGACTTTTGCTGGATGTGCAGCGGTAAGTGGAGCGAGCACGGGGAACGCACGGGCGGATACTACGCGTGCAACAAGTACTCCACGTCCAAGGAGAAGGAGGGCGCCAGCGAGGATGAGAAGCGGAGGCTGGCGGCGAAGCAGTCCATCGAGAGGTACACCCACTACTACGAGCGGTGGGCGGCTCACGGCGCGTCGCAGACCAAGGCTGCGAAGGACTTGGACGAGATGAGGGAGGCGAAGATCATGCGTCTCGGGGACCTTCAGAACACCCCGGTTTCCCAGCTCAAGTTTGTGCTCGAGGCCATGGAGCAGATTGCCGAGTGCCGCCGGGTGCTCAAGTGGACGTACGGCTACGGGTACTACTGGATGGAGGAGGACAGCCTGAGGAAGAACTTCTTCGAGTACATCCAGGGCGACGCGGAGTCGACGTTGGAGCTGCTGACGGAGGCGGTGGAGAAGGATCTGGAGGAGTTCTTCACCGAGGAGAAGAGTTTGGCGGAATTTGGCGACTTTCGGGGCCGGCTCACCGGCCTCACCACCACCGTGAAGAAGTACTTCACCACGATGGTGACGGAGCTGGAGGCGGGTCTGCCGGGGGTTGGGAGCGAGGTGGTGAGGGCGGTCAGCCTGGCTGCCAACCCCGCGGAGGAGGATCCCCCCAAACCCCGAAGGAGCGCTCGGCTGGCGTGAACACGTGCTGGCGTGAACACGTGCGACGAAACGGGGAACACGACGAGAAGAAAATGATGAACACGAATGCACGCGATTGAACGATCGATCCTCACTCGCTCCCACCCTCCGAAGCGCGTTCGTCGACTTTCATCATAGCCAGCCTCTTCTCTACCTCCAGCCTCGCCGTCCTCTCCTTCCTGAGCTGGTCCTCCAACTTATCCAGCCTGCGCCGCAGCACCGTGGTGGTTGAAGTTTTGTTTGTTGAGGTTGTGGATCGACTCTCAATCGAAACTCGCGTCGACCTGGTGGACCGCCGGGCGGTTCTGACGGACCTCACGCTTTGACGTTCGCTCTTGTCGTCGTCATCGTCGTCGGCGTCCTCGTCGCTGTCGGGTCGTCGAAGCGCCCGGTCCTTCCAGAACTTAGCCCTGAAAGCTTCCTCCTTGACGATTTGCTGGATTTGGAAGATGGGTCACGGGGTGTCAGCGGTCAGTCGGGGGAAGCTCGGTCCTTCGTCGGCGTCTCACCTCGACCCACGCGCGCGAACCCTGCACCTGGTACAGGTTATACGCCATCTCGTCCCGTCGACCCCGATTCGACGCACGCGACGCTGGTCAAGTCAACAGTGTCTGTTCCTCTTCTCTCGAGTTTTTTCCATTGTTTCCAGTTTTTTGGTCAACCGGCCAACAAAAAGAGGCCGGACATTTTGTCAAACAGAGCCAATCACGGTCTTCAGGAAAGCCGGCCTTCCGCGCTCACCCTCTTCTCACCGCGCGTCTTGACGTAGCACCGAGCCTTAGCAAAGATGGCCAAGTCCACTAACCACACCGCGCACAACCAGTCGTACAAGAACCACCGCAACGGTGCGTGCAGACCCTAGATCCGGCAACGAGATTTTTTCCGGGGCGTGCGGCTGTGTGACGGGTGTAGCCGTGCGGAGTGCGCCACGATGGGGCCGCCTCCGCCGGTCGCGCGGGTCCCCGGGGCCCGGCGACCGCGTGATCCGGTTCCGTTAGATGTCTACGGACTCGTTCGCGGCGCACACCCGGCCGCATCCGCCTCGATTGCGCGCTCGCGTCGGGTTTCCGGCGTCGAGCGCGAGGGTTTTCAGGGTTTTCTCTCACGCGCGCGTAGGAATTCATCCCTCCTCTGACCTTTCCATCCTCTCTCTCTCCCTGCGCAGGCATCAAGAAGCCCAAGAAGCACGCGAAGAGGTCGACCAAGGGCATGGATACCAAGTTCCTCCTCAACCAGAGGTACTGCAAGAAGGGCAGCAAGCTCGCCGCGGCTAAGGCGGCTAAGGCGTAAGCCTCGCGAGGGTGGGTGTCTTTTGGGTATGGCGTGGCGCAGGGGTCTGCGACCCGCCGCAAGACGGAAAAATTGCTCGTAGCTTCTTCTTAGCCTTGTAAACTCGATAAAGGGTTGACACACTCTCGTTCCACTCGCGACGCGCGAGATTTCGTTGGTGGACGCGACACACTGAGTCCGTATCCTCCGGCGCGTGCGATGGAAGTTTTCAACAGATTTATTTGGCCGTCGTCGTATACCTGATGGCAACACTTGGACGTGCGAGCGGATAACGGAGGGTTATTTCGTGTAGCCGGTTTAATTACATTCGCTAAATGTGTCGGCTAAACGTACAATCTTTGCCGTCGCTTAGGCGGAGACGGCGACGCGGCCCGCGATGCGGTCGAGATCACGCTGCCCGGAGGGGGTGATGCGACGACCCTTGGGACCCTTCTCCACAACACCAACAGACTCGAGCTGCTTAAGGATGGCGCGAGCGACGGAACCGGAACCGATGGCGTGGTGGAAGCGGCAGACGCCGTCGTTACGGGCACCGCCGTAGTTCTTGCGGAAGGCACCCACACCCATGTTGCCGGACACGTAGAGCTTGCGAGCCATGGACGCCGCGCGGATGTAGAACCAGTCGGGGTCGTAGGGCGCGAGCTCCTTGTACGAGGCAGTCTTCACGATGTCGACCCAGGTGGGGACCTCCATCTGTGAGTAGATAGGATTGGGGGACGGATGGTCAGCGATGCGTTCGTTGGTGACGCGGTGATGATGGGTTTCGTGAGAGCCCAGGGGGACGGGACGCATCCCTCAAGACAGGAAAAACACACACGGGCAGGAAGGTTTCAGGCGGCATCGAGCCGACCCGAAGATGGCGCGTGTTCGGCGCGCGCGAGCCCGATGAAGGGACGGATCGAGCGTCCATCGCCGGGACTACACTCTCGACGACGTCCTGGACGTCCGCCGTCAACGAGTGCGGTCCCCGGCGATCCGTGCACGACGGCACACCCTCGCCAACTGCGCGCGGAAAACACGGTCCTGCCCGCAAACCCTAAAAAATACGCGATGATGGGAGCGCGGGAGCGCGACCGCACGAGACGATGCGGCGACCCGAATCGCATCGCGACGACTGCGACGCTCGGATAAAGACACGGCGAATCGACTGGTCGAGTTCGCACGCGCGTCATCGCCTCGCGTCGCCTCATCGCGGCGGTCGAGTCCCGCGCTCCCAGTCGCCTTTCTCCACGAGAAATCCACGGGAACCCGTGTAGATGGATGGTGGAGGCGAGTCTCACCTTGCCGGTGGAGCGGAAGTACTGCGCGAGCGCAATCACGAACTCCTGCGCGGGGACATCCTTCACGGTGCGGGGAGCGTTCGGCATGTTGCTAATGCGATCCTGTGTGTGCAGGCGTCGCCGAAAGAGGGCGACGGGATCGGGTGGTACGAGGTCAAGTACTTCGCGGCCACTGCGCTGCGAGGTTTTTTGGTTTTCAATCTCTTGAGACTTTTCTCGGTCTGACTAAAAGAACTGTTTTGCGTTGCCATATTTACTGTATAACCTCGATTCGGTCTCACCACATTTGCATGTGACTCAAAATAGCAAATAGTGCTACGGAAATGCGAGAGGCCCTCAAACTCATCATCTCACCACCCAACCCGCCCAGTGTAAGTGTAGCTGTGCAGGTATCGCCCACGGACCTCACCCGTCGTCGTGGCCACGTCGCGATGGTGCTGAAGGTGCTGATCCTCGCCGGGGCGGCGTCGATCGGCGCCTTGGTATTTTCCAGGCGCAAGGGAGGCGGGAAGGCGCGAGGAGGCTGGAAACGATCGGACGCCCTCAACGCCTTTCAGCGGCTGCTCGGGCTGAAGGGGGACGTTAAAGGACCGCTCCGTGGTATCAAGTTCGCGATCCAGGATGTCTACGACGTCAAGGGGCGGGTGACGGGCCTCGGCTCCCCGGCGTGGGCGGCGACGCACCCACCGGCGACGCGTGACGCCCCGGCGGTCGCATCGCTGCGGGATGCGGGAGCGGATTGCGTCGGGGTGACGCGCATGGACGAGCTCGGGTGCTCAATATCGGGATGCGACGCCGTGGGCGATGCCCCCATCAACACCGGGGCACGCAGTAGGTGCCCCGGCGGCCCGGCGTCCGGCGCCGCCGCCGCCGTCGCCGCCGCGCTCAAGGAGGTGGACATGGCGCTGGCGGTGGATTCCAGCGGCGGCGTCCGCGTCCCCGCCGCGCACTGCGGACTGTACGCCATCAGGACCACGCACGGTACCGTGACCCTCGGCGGGACCGTGGGTACATCGGGGAGCTCCCTGGCATCCGTCGGGTGGATGGCGAGGGACCCGGACGTGATCGCGGCGACGGCGACGGCCCTGATCCCGGTGCCGAAGGGTACCCCCATCAACATTTCGCGCGTCATGGTGCTGGAGGACGCCCTCGACCTCTGCGACGACATCGCATCGTGCGGGGTGGCGACCGCGTGCATGCTCCTCAAGGATGCGTTCAAAAACGGGGGAATCACGCGGCTGAACCTGGGCAAGCACCTGCTCATGTCGTGTCCTTCGCTGAGGGCGATGCAGGACGCCGACTGCACCACGGGGTTGGACGTTCTCAGGAATTGCCTCAGGCTCATCGAGGGCGAGGAGCTTTGGAGCGAGATCGGCGGGTGGTACTCCGCTAAAAAGCCCGAAACTGGAGCAAAGGCGAAAGCATACCTTCTGGCGGCGTCCAAGGTGGCGCCGGACAGTCTGCGTCTGATCAAGGAGGCGAGGGAGGAGGTGCGGGCGGCGGTCGACACGCTCCTGGACGGCGTCACCGTGTTCCTGATGCCGACGACGCCGTGCGCGCCCCCTCCGCTGAACGCGAGCGTCGAGGCCACCGCGACGTGGGAGAGGAAGACGCTACAGCTCACCTGCCTGTCCAGCCTGACGGGGTGCCCGCAGTTGACCATACCGCTGACCCACGAGCAGGGCGAGGGACCGTACGGCTTGTCAGTCGTGGCCGGGCGGGGGCAGGACTACATGTGCATAGAATTTTCCCGCATGTTCGGCGCCCAGCTGAGGGAGGCGTTCCCTGACGTGGTCCAGGCGGAGCTCACGCGGCCGAGCGAGGGAGAGAACGGCGCGAAGGACGACGCGGACGCGGTACCGTCGATGTGCGAGGAGCTGAAGGCGCAGGGCAACGCGGAGTTCAAGGCTGGTAACTTCAACGAGGCTGTCGTCAAGTACACGGAGGCTCTCTCGGCGCTGGGACCGGCGCCGAACATGCGCCCGGACCCGCACCGCGCGTGGAGGTCCGTGGTGCTGTCCAACAGGGCCATGACAAACTTGAAACTGGGCGTGTACAACGACGCCGAGGACGACTGCACCGCCGCGCTCAAGCTCAACGAGAAAAACGTCAAGGCGTTCCTGAGGCGCGGCGCGGCGAGGTCGGTGATGGGGAACTATCTCGAGGCCCTGGACGACTTCGAGCGCGCGCTACAGATTGAGCCGAAGAACGGGGATGCCAAATCGGAGATTGTGCGGATGAAGAACATCATAGGAGATGCGGACCAAACACCGGACTTTGACATGTAGAACTATTTTTTCGAGACTATGTGAGCTATTCCTTGCGCATCGAGTACACGTTTGGCGACATCTCCGCCAGCCACTCAGGCAGGATGGACGACACATCGCGCGCGTACAGACGGTTCGTCTTCACCAGTTCGTTGAAGATGATCATCTCCGGCGGTTGTTGGAAGAGAACGGAGCTCGGGTGTATGACGAGCCTCTGCCCCGTTGAAACCGTCCGGTAGCTTCCGTCAGCCTGCTTGCGAGCCGTGTTGAGGAAGTATCCCGACACCATGGAACGCAGCAGCGGCGCGCTCTCCGCCCCCGAGGCCCTAACTTCGATCCCCTCGTGCGTCGCCGCCCGAGTGAGCTGCTTAAAGATGTCGAGAGCCTTGAGCATGGCGCGAAGGTTGATTGCGTTTGTGTTGCAAAATTCACGGCGTCGCTTCACGCCGCAGACTTTGAACGCCCGAAATACCTCGAGGAGCGTGGTGTGGTCGCCCTCCTTCCTCGCGTATTGCTCCCTGCCCAGGTTCTTCCTACTCCTCTCTCCCGACATGTTGCTCCCCTGGAACCTGAACACGCTGTCCGTCGTGAGCATGGAAAGAACCGCGATGACGTCCTCGGAACATCCCTCATCAGCGGATGCACAAATAGCCTTGGCCGCCATGGGCTCCAAAGGGAACCTGCTCATCCTCTTACCCACAGCGTTCAGGTTACCTTTCTTGTCCAACGCCCCGAGCGCGTACAGCAGCTCCAACGATCTGACGAGCGCCTCCTTTGGCGGCGGATCGATGAATGGAAAATCCAGGATGTTGTCCACCTTCATCGCCTTGAGCTGAAGCACCACACCGCCGAGGTTGGCTCGAAGCAGCTCCGGGGTGATGTGGGGCGCGAGTGAGCGTAGTGCATCCTCGCAGTACAGGCGAAAGCATTTACCCGGTCCCTCGCGACCCGCACGACCGGTGCGCTGCATCGCCTGAGACACCGCCACCGGCATCACCGACAGTTCGTCCACCCCGGACCTCGGGTGGTACACCCTCTGCTTCGTGAGCCCCGTGTCCACGACATACCTGATCCCGTTGATGGTGAGCGACGTCTCCGCGATGTTGGTGGCCAGGACGATCTTCCTGTGTCCCGGGGGCGCGGGTTCGAACACCTTCATCTGTTCCTCCGGGGGCATGGCGGCGAAGAGAAGCGCGACTTGCAGCTTCGGCTTATCCTCCGCCACGTGCTCCGACCTCGACCGCAGCAGTCGACCCAGGCTCTCGATCTCCTCCTGACCGGTCAGGAACACGAGCACATCGCCCTCGGGTTCCTCGTCGTTTATCTGGCACACGGCGCACATAGCCGCGTCCAGGTAGTCGTCCTCGGGTTCCTCGGTGTACAGGACGTCCACGGGGTACTTGCGGCCCTTGCTGTACACCACCGGCGCGCCGTCAAAGAAATCGGAGAATGATGACGCCTCGAGCGTGGCGGACATCACCACGATCCTCAGCGGGGGGCACAGGGTCCCGTCCGGCTTGGCGGCCTTCCTCTCCCGCCGCCGCGCCTGTATTCCCTTGAGCGTCCCGAGGAGAAAGTCCGTCTGCAGCGTCCGCTCGTGCGCCTCGTCGATCATCACCACGCCGTACCTGGTCAGCAGAGGGTCCGTCATCGCCTCCCTCAGCAACATGCCGTCCGTCAGGAACTTAATCTTCGTACCCTCGCTGCTCACCTCCTCGAAGCGTATGGCGTAGCCCACCAGATCCCCGAGCTCGGTACCCGTCTCCTCGGCGACGCGCCTCGCGACGGACACCGCCGCGACTCGCCTCGGCTGCGTGCACGCCACCATACCCCCGGCGGCGAGCCCCACCTCGTGCACGTACTGGGGAATCTGCGTGGTCTTACCCGAACCCGTCTCTCCGACGATGATGACCGTCTCCCTCGCCTCCAGCTCCTGCATCAGCCGCTCGCGCGAGAGCGCGATGGGGAGCGACTTCCTCTCATCCTCCAGCTTGCGCTTGCGCCGAAGGCGGCTCTCCGGGTCGTAAGGATCGTAGTGGTCGTCGACCGCCATCTCCCTTGCCGTCCTATCCCGGCCCTACCTTTTCTTACACGCCCATACGCGTGGGGCGCTGTGTCGAGGCTCAACTGTCGGCGGCTGATATTAACTGAACTTTTCGACGGAGACTTGATGACCATCAGGTTGATTTAGGTCCGCCCTCTGCCCGCCACAAAACGACGCGCGAGGTAGCGCAGATCGGTTTACGCGCGGGATATCGACGCTGCGATCATGCAGCGATCGAATGGACGCGTGCTCTCGCCGCTGCTGCGGGCGGTGGCGCGATGGGGCTCGGCGCCGAGGGCATCGTTAGGGTGTGATCTCAACTTCGCGCGAGGGATGTCCGGCACCTTCGTCAAGCCTCCCGGTACGTCACCTCCACCTCCCCGATCGATCTCGCCTCCGTCCAACACTCTGACTGACCCACGTTCCGTCTCCTTATCCGATGATTCGCAGATCTCAAAGGGGACAACATCGACGTCATGCCCAGGACGGGCACCGGCAAGACGGTGACCAAACGGCTCAGGGCGGAGGGGCTGGTGCCCGGCATCCTGTTCGGCCCCGGAGACGACCACGGCGAGCTGCTGCAGATGCCCAAGGAGGACGTGGAGAGGCTGGTGAGGATATATGGCCTCAGCGGGATCGGCGCGAGGGTCATCACCCTCAATTACCCCGACGGCGTGCGGAAGGAGGATGTGGTGGCGAAGCAGGTGATTTACGACGCGATCAACGTCAACGTGGAGAACGTCAACTTCATGCCGTGCAAACCGGAGACTGAGATAAAGGTGAAGATTCCCGTGCGGGTGGAGGGTGAGGACGCGTGCCCGGGGATCAAGAGGGGCGGTTTCGCGTGGAAGCTGCACAGAACTCTGACGGTGACCTGCAAGGGCGGGGAGATACCCACGGAGATCGTTTCCAACATTGCGGGGATGGACGTCGGCGATAAGGTGTTCCTTCGCGACCTTAACATCCCGGAAGGTGTGACGGTGCACATGACGGACGACAATGTGCCCATCATCAAGATCGCGGGTAAGGCGAGGTGATGGACCACTACGGCACTAGCTTCAATATCAACAGGATGTGCTCCGCTCCTACCGCTCAAGGCCCCTGTGGCTTGTTCTCCTCCGTGTCGAGAATCGCTTGTCTTTTGCTCATGAACTTCTCCATCGCCTGATCCAGGTAGTCCCTCCCGGTGAGGAGCAGGCGCGTGATCATCTCCGGATCCGTCTCGTGCCTCGCCGCCTCGAACTCTTTCCTGGCGCTCTCCCGGATGACGTCCCGCCACTCCTCCCCCTTCTCATTCTTCCACACAAACAAGAACGACGCCCGCCACACCGCGCGATACAGCGAGAGAGCCTCCCTCTTCGTGGTCAGCACCTCGATCTGGGACCTCTCTTTGGGATCCTTCTTCCGTGCGCCCTCCTGGGAGGCCTGGTCTAGGCTGCGCTCGATGAAATCTTCAGCCTCGCCTCCTCTGTGAGCGCGATGGGAGATGACGTGGTGGTCAGGAAAGTGGGCGGGAGATGATGAGCGCTCGAACTGCGCCTCGATTGGGGACACTCACCCGTCTGTTCTCAGGTCGAACGCCGCGCCCGAGCTGTGCACATGTCTAGTTAGCACATCACGTGCTCGAACAAGGACGGAGGCGGCACCGTACCTGGAGGTGCTCGCCAGCTCGAAGGCGCCTCGCGCCAGCATCTTTGTTGACAAAACCTCGCCCGCTGGCCCTGCATTTGACAAAGGTAATAAACGTCTAGCAGGCGCGTTCGAAGTGGAACATGGACTGCTTTCTGTACGTCCACAAGTGTCGCGGCTTAAACAGTTGGCGTGTCGCTACGTGTACTATCATATTATCGATGTACCTTCTATGTGTCTAATCGATATCCGAGCCCGAAGAGCTGGAAGAGCGGACCCTGATCAGCCTCGGTCTCTAGAGCTCTTTTTGGACTTCTCTTTTCTTCGCTTCTTCCGTCTCTTCTCCTCCACAGCCGCCGCCAGCTCTCGCTGAAGTGCGGCGTTATAATCATTGGGCGGTGACACCGCGCGTCTGTGCTCCGGCTGCGTCGGATTCACGGGCACGGTACCGTTAATCAAGGACTCAGGTCTATTCATTCCATTGACCTTTGACGGCGGCGGAACGTGTCTGCCCGCCCCGTAACCGATGGACGGAGGTCCCTTCAGCGCCTCCGGGTGCTTCTGCTCGATGCCGTCGAGGTACTTCTGCGCGTTATGGACCCGTGGGTTGATCTTCAGTGCCTTCTCCAGGTCCATGGCCGCGTCCTTGAACTTTCCCTGATTCGCCAGCGCCGCACCCTTCGCCACGAAGGCGTCGGCGTGCCGGGGGTCGAGCTCGAGCGCCTGCTCGTAGCACTTGATGGCGGTGACGTAGTCGCCGCGTTTGGCGAAATCGATCCCGCGCCGCACGCTCTCCTCCGCCCACGATCCCCTCACCGCGCCCTTGACCTCGTCCACGAACGCGCGCGACCTGGCCTCGTGGTTCGGCGTCCGTAGGTCGCCTCCCTCCACGACGGACCACCCATCCTTGACCCCGTACGCATCACGCATCGCGGCGTACGAATACGGCGAGTGAAAGTCCGGGTCCTTGCCGAGCACCGATACGTATGGCTCACGCGGACTATAGTGCGGATCGCGGCGCTCCGAGTCCGCCTGGCTCGGGCCGGGCGCATGATGGGCGCTATGATGCGCCCTGGCGAACATCGCGATACTCGGCGTGGTTCGGGCGAATCCCCATTGCGAGCCGACGATGAACGCTTGCGTATCACCTCCGCTCGCGTGCCTGGCTTTCTCCGCCGCCTTCGCACCCGAGCGAGTGAGGATGGCTTCACGCCTCTCTTTCGAGATTCCCGCCGCCCTCCGCTCCAGGTCACTTGCCATCCCTAGGAAGGAAAAGTGAGTAGTCGGCGAGGAGATCCACCCTTTTTGTAGTGCTACAGAGGGAGGTGCGCAGCCCGGGCCGAGGAGCCGTCGTGTCGGGGCCATGGCGCCCAAGACGTCCTTCTCGATGGTGCGCAAGAAGACACCTTTCGAGAAGCACAAGGAAGAGGAGGAGTTAAAGCGAAAGCGCGATGCTGAGGAGGCTGCCAACCTGTTCGCCGAGTTCGAGGCTGACTTCGCCTCGGAGAAGAAGCCCAAGGCGATGAGCTTCGTCAGCGCGGGGGTGCAGGGTGCGGGATCGCGGCCGGGGGATGAAAATGGCCAGAGCGGGCGTGGTAAGGTGTACGTGCCGACCCTCGCGCCCCCGGGCTTCTTCGGCGCGGAGGATGAGCCGGAGGCTAAACCAGCGCCGACGAGCGATCACAACGCCAGATCGAGTCAACCCTCGGGCTTCGGGAGCGCGCCCGGCCCGAGCGGCGGCGGCAGAAAACCCCGGGCGATCGACGCGGTGATGGAGGAGATGATGGAGAAGCAGCAGCGAAGGGAAGATGCGCGGCGTGAGGGCCGCGAGCTGGTCGAGGACCAGGGTCGCGGGGCGCACCCCAGCGACTTGGCGTCGAACGACAAGACCACAACTAACGTCTTCGTCGGTAACCTCCCCTTGACCGTCGTGGAGGAGGACTTGCTGAGGGATTTCGCGCAGTTCGGACCGATCGGGAGCGTGAAGATCATGTGGCCGAGGGGCGAGGATATTCGGACCGCGCAGACGCTCACCGGGTTCGTCTCGTTCATGGGCCGAGCGTCGGCGGAGCGGATGGTTGCCGAGATGGAGGGGAAGACGTACCGCGGCTGCGACCTGAGGATCGGATGGGGCAAGGCGGTTAAACTGCCCGCGAAACCCATCTGGCCGATCGACACGGACGACTTCCCTGACCGACCCGCCGTCGGAGTCCCTGGAACGATGCCATCGACGCAAGGTGGATACCGGGAGGAGGTTGAGGTGCAGTACCCAGTCAACGCTCGCGTCATGTACGTCATCGACAGGCTGGCGAAGTACGTCGTGGACAACGGTAAGTTGTTCGAGGAGAAGGTGCTGGAGAAGGAGCGGGGTAACGAGGAGTTCAACTTCCTCTTCGACTACAAGAGCCCCAACCACCGGTACTACAAGTGGCGGGTATTCTCTCTGACCAACGGCGACACTCTGGAGGCCTGGGCGACGGAGACGTTCGTCATGAACGACGCGAGGTGGATCCCTCCGAATCCCAAGAGGCGGCCGGTGTACACCGGGAAAGAGTCGGATGCCTCGAAAGAACCCACGGATCCCGACAGTCTGAAGCCCGGTGACAGGGAAGATTTTGAGGAACTGCTGCAGACGCTGACGCTAGAGAGGAGCGACATCCAGGAAGGTATGATGTTCGCTTTGGAGCACGCCGACAGCGCCAAAGAGGTGGCGAACATCCTCACGGACGCACTGACCTTGTCGGACACTCCTGTCACGATGAAGGTGGCGAGGCTGTTTCTCATGTCGGACATTCTGCACAACTGCGGCGCGCCTGTGAAGAACGCGTCGGCGTACAGAATCGAGTTTCAACAGAAGCTTCCCCGCGTCTTTGAAAGCCTGGAGAAGACCCTCAAGGACGTGGATAGCCGGATCACGCGCGAGGCTTTCAAGAAACGAGTAGCGGCCGTGCTCACCGCGTGGGGAGATTGGTTCCTGTTTGGGGAAGAGTTCCTGAAAGGCTTGGAGCTGACGTTCCTGAGAGGGGAGGCGGCGAAATAGGCGATAGCTTTCTTTTCATTTTAGAGGTCTACAATGACGTTTCAACATCTAAGGCGTAATACGAATGAATCATGCCGACGCGGCGCCTAAGCCTTGGTGTTGTGAGCGCCGTACTTGGCACCGGGGACGGCACCGTCCTCCTCGAAGGCGGCCACATCCTCCGGCGGCAAGCCAGTGCCGGTGACCTCGTTTCCCACGGAGACCCAGTAGTCGCGAAGGTTGTTCTTGCGCGCGAAGATCTCGAGGTACTTACCGCCTGGGACCATCTCCTCGATGAGCTCGTAGATCTCGGTGGGCTTCTGGCTCTGTCCGCGGCGCGGGGCGAAGATGATGTCGCTGCCCACAGCCTTGTCGCTCATGCCCTGGGGCTTCTCGCCGCGGCGGCCCACGAGGCACACCTCCTTGGCGTGCTGGAGGTAGAAACCGTGGGACTTGGCGAGGCGGCGGCTGTTGGTGACCTTGACCCAGACGATCTCGTCGACGAACTCGTAACCCCACTTCTTGAACTGCTCGAGGGTCCACTGGTACTTCGCATTGATGACCCAGACGAAGATGAAGCCGTTCTTCTGGAGCTTGGGGATGGGGAGGTCCGCGATGGAGTGGTCGGTGAGCTGGCTGTATCCGAGGGACACGCCTCGGGTCGGGTTCGCGGTGGCGAGCTGCCAGGGCGGGTCCATCATGATGACGTCGAAATCGGTGTTCTCGTAGAGCTTGCTCCAGTCGTAGGTGACGACGTTGGCGTGGATCGGGATGCACTGGGGCGGAACCATCCACTCGGACTCGGGGATGTCGTCCACGTTGCCCTCGATGAGCCCGTCATCCTCCCCGTCCTTGCCCTCACCCTCCACCTTACCCTCCTCTTGCACCTCCCCGTTCACGACGGCCGCGGCCTCGCCGTCGGGCGCCCCGTTCGCCTCGACCTCCACCTCGACCTCCTCCTCGTACTCGAAGTTCGTGGGCTCGACGTTCTCGAGATCCTTCTCGCGCGCGATCACGGCCTTCCTGTACTTGGCCACCTCCTGGTTCAGGCCGGAATCCTCAAGCTCGGCCCATCGAGCGACGCATTTATCCTCGGGTTCCACCAAGAGCGCAGCCTTGGCCTCCTCGGCCGCCACGCCGGCCTTTGCGGTGCTCGTGCGCGCCATCTTGACTGCGTTCGAAAGCTTAAGCGCGAAGGGAAACGCTTTGCAGCAGATGCAGCTCTTGGGATGAGCCTGCACGTTGGCTGTACCGATCGTCACCGCGCGGACACTCGTTTACACTTTCTCCGTGAAGAAAGAGATCTGCTTGTGTGACGCTTCGTCGTCTCCGGCGTCGCTGGCTGTGCGAAGTCGGCCGTGTTGTCGAAGCACATCTTGATCGTCCATTCACAAATTTTTTTTTTGAAAGTTTTTGAATTTCGTCGATACCAGCAATGTTGATGAGATTGCAGTGGACGAAGAGGGAGAAAAAATGAAATGGAAATATCGCGAAATCAAAAAATAAATAAATCAAACAGCCTGTGGATCCCTATGGCGCTTCAGTCGAAAAGTCTTGCCGAAAAAGAAAATGCTGTTTGCCTCCTGGGAGCACTGAACACAGGCAGGTTTTTGGGCCGAAGGGATCGTCCGGCAAATGCATTAATCCGGCGCGAGCGTGATGGGGCGCTCTAGCTCATCGAGCTCATCGAGCTCGTCCTCCTCGGACAGCGACCGCCGTCGCAAGCGGTCTCGTCGCGATAAACGCGACGAGGACGATTCGCGGTCGCCCGACGGTCGCGGTGCGGGTGGGGATGCGAGTAAAGGGTCGGGCGGCGGCGAAAGGGCGAATGGAAGAGAGAGATCTCGGGAAGTCGGCCGAGGCGGGAGGAGCAGATCGCCGGCCGGGCGCGGCGATCGCGGGCGGGGTGGGCGGAGGGACCTCCGCGACGATATTCGCTCCGGTCGAGGCGAGGACCCGGCTGATCGGCCGCCCAAGGAGCCGATCGAGCGGAAACCGCTCGCCCCTGGACGCGCGGGCGGGACCTATATCCCTCCCTTCAAGCTCGCGCAGATGATGGCGGAGCAGACGGACAAGACGGGACCGGAGTACCAGCGCATGACATGGGACGCGCTGAAGAAGTCCATCAACGGTCTGGTGAACAAGGTGAACGCGTCCAACATCAAGAACATCCTCCCGGAGATCTTCGCGGAGAACATGATCAGGGGCCGAGGCCTCTTCGCCCGCGCGGTGATGAAGTCCCAGATGGCGTCCCCGCACTTCTCCCCGGTGTTCGCCGCGCTCGTCGCGGTCGTCAACACCAAGTTCCCCGAGCTCGGCGAGCTGGTGCTCAAGCGCGTCATCCTGCAGTTCCGTCGCGCGTTTAAGCGCAACGACAAACCCGTGTGCGTCGCGGCGACTCGCTTCCTCGCGAACCTCATCAACCAGCAGGTGGTGCACGAACTGGCGGCTCTCGAGCTTCTGACGGTGCTACTCGCCAGCCCGACGGACGATTCGGTGGAGGTGGCGATCGAATTCGTGAAGGAGTGCGGGTACACCCTCAACGAGCTCACGCCGCAGGGCCTTCACAGCATTTTCGAGCGGTTCAGAGGCATCCTCCACGAGGGCGAGATTGACAAGCGCGTGCAGTTCATGATCGAGGGTCTCTTCGCGATGCGTAAGGCTGGATTCGAGGGGAAGCAGGGCGTGCCCCCGGAGCTGGACCTCGTGGAAGAGGACGACCAGATCGTGCACGAGCTATCGCTGGACGATCAGCTGCAGGCGGAGGCGACGCTGGACGTCTTCAAGGTTGATCCCGAGTACCAGGCAAACGAGAAAAAGTACGCCGACATCAAGAAGGAGATCCTGGGCGAGTCGTCATCGGATGAGGACGAATCTGACGATGAATCCGACGATGATGAGAGCTCGGACGAGGAGGACGGCGGCGCCGTGAACGCCGAGCAGCAGGCCATCGAGGACCAGACGGAGACCAACCTGGTGAACCTCCGGCGTACCATCTACCTCACCATCATGTCCTCGCTCGATTTCGAAGAGGCTGGTCACAAGCTGATGAAGATTCACCTACAGCCCGGGCAGGAGGTGGAGATCTGCACGATGCTCACGGAGTGCTGCTCGCAGGAGCGCACTTTCCTCCGGTACTATGGCTTGCTGGCTCAGAGGTTTTGCTTCATCGATCAGAAGTACGCGCAGCTGTTTGACGAGGTGTTCCTAAAGCAGTACTCCACGATCCACCGCCTGGAGACGAACAAGCTCAGGAACACCGCCAAGTTTTTCGCGCATCTCCTCTCCACCGACGCCGTCTCGTGGACGTGCCTGGCGTATCTCCAGCTCACCGAGGAGGCGACCACGTCGTCGTCGCGCATCTTCATCAAGATCCTCTTCCAGGAGCTCTCCGAGGCGCTTGGTCTGAGGAAGCTGAACCAGAGGCTGCAAGATGCCGGCATGGCGGAGTACTTCCAGGGTATTATGCCGAGGGACACTCCCAAGAACACGAGGTTCGCCATCAACTTCTTCACCTCCATCGGTCTTGGAGGCTTGACCGACGAGCTTCGCGAGCACCTGAAGAACTTGCCGAAGATGATCATGGCGCAGAAGCCGGCGGACAGCGACAGCGATTCGGACAGCAGCAGCTCCTCCTCTTCGAGCAGCTCAAGCAGCTCGAGCTCTTCTGACAGTGACTCGAGCGGCTCGAGCAGCTCGAGCTCAAGCTCAAGCAGCTCGTCGTCCTCGGACAGCAAGCCTAAAAAGAAGAAACGAAGGAAGTAGACGGCTCGGCGCGATTTTAGACTAATTGTTTGTAGTAGACCTAAACAGCATACTGCGCAGCCCGCGACTTGCACAACGATCAGTTTTCGGTACCTGAAACGGGGCTATTTGGTTAATTTTTCACCCATCCCGGAATTCACCCCACTTTTGTGGGCAGGACAGTTTCTGCATGTTTTTGCAATGCCGGATAGAGGTTCGTAAAATAAACATAGAGACTGGCAACAACACACGCAGGGAAAGACGATGATTTTTGCGATGGTTGTTTGTGACTATCGAACGATCTACCTTCCCGGCGTTTGCGATCATATCTGATTGGACTGAAAAGGTTGAATACAGTGAGTACGACCTGACGGATAAATTTACGCATTGATCAAGCTCGTAATGACAGAAAAGAAAGCTCAAAGGACGGGCGAAATAAACTTTAGCCGGCGAAACTAAAAACCATCACGCAAATACCAAGCCGGCCTATTTTGAATGTTTCGCGATGGGTATACCTCATTCGATGGACGGTAAGCTGGAATCCTAATTATCTCCGCGAAACTCGGATCGTTCCTTAGAGCGTTCCGCTTACGGAGAAGAACCGAACAAAAGCAAAGCACTTAAATCTCGCAGCAGGAACCGGTACTTCATCTCTCTGCGGCAAAAAAACATAGCGAGAGTGATATTAGATAGCGATTGGCTTTAAAGGTTCCGGGAAAACCGAAAATCATGCCATCATAGAGCATTCATACTTCAAAATACCGGATTCGCAACTCACATTCATGAGAATGTTGCGATTCGGACGTGTTCTTATATGTTTTCGAGTCGGCGTTTGCGACATGCGTATATCACTGTCATCGGGCGCTCATCGTCTTATGCGAGCTTGAATGAATGCGCAACGGCCGAGTTTTGTTCCGTTTCTAGCATTTATCTGGCTTCCTGAATCGAAATGACAGCTTTTCTGACTCTCTACCACTAAGCATCATTCGATGCGTTTGTTCGGCATATCGCGACAGCGATTACAGCTTTGAGCGCGTAAGATAAAATAATCTCCTCGCTTTCCACAATGGTCTCGCGATGCCTATACATCTTGCTCCTAAATCTTTCGTACGTGCACGATTCGTTTGTCCTTCCATCCTTACGTCTTCGTGCAACTCCCGTTCTGTGTTCAAATGGTATTAGCAAACTCTCTCTGTTTCTGTGGTTATTGACGCAGCTTTTCAATATGTCTCTTCACATTCCGAGCAGTACATCTCTCGCGCACATGTTCTTCGACTCTTACGCACGCGCTGTGCTTTTTAGGCGCGCAGTTTAGGTTTATGCCGCACGTAAGTCACATCAGAGACAGTGCTTGCTGATTACATTTGCATCAACTCGCCTTCGTTTTTGTATTTAACCGTACTTACGCTTGAGTAGTGATCATGCAAAGCGCTTTTATCATAATTGCCTGCATGCTCTGTCGCGCCGATCGTTCTTTCCGAATGAGAACTTGTCATTTCGCGACCTTACTGATCTTTCTCACGAAGGTACGAAGGTATCATTTGAAGCGTCCAAGTTTGCTTCGTATTATCCTTCGTGCTTTGTTGTGCGTGTTGTTGCGGCACTGTTTGATTTTTTATTGCTGAAGTTCGTCGTCCCGAATATGAAGCGAAAGATTATCTTTGTCGGCCTCTTCGATGCGGGACTATCATAGCAATTTCATTCCGTCATGTCTAACCGCCTATTTCGTATGTATCATTTGTTGACGTGCACTGTCATGGAGGGACGGAGCGGCTGTTCCAGGATTTTTCATCTCGGTCTTTTCCTCGTCGATCGTATGAATCCACATTCATCCGAATAGGTTCGAATCCGCCCCCGTCAAAGCGATTTCGATTCTTCGTCCCGGTGGATTTTCAGTCTGAAATCCTGCCGAAGCCCGCGAAACCGGCGATATTTCCCAAGATTTTACTCGTGCCCACCATCCCGTGTTGGTTTTGGTGACCGCCGGCCCCGTTTCGAGCGTGTGCACGAGGTCCCGAGTTTTTTGATTTCTCAATTTTTTCGCTTGTCCCAAAGTTTTTCGACTCGGGTTTCCTGTTTCCAAGGAAGAGAACAACCCGGACTCACAACTGCTGGCACTCCATTCGGGCAGGCCAACTTGGGAGATGAGTCTTTGAACATCGTCAGGTGTTTGTGTGTGTGTGTAATCTCAACGACGATGACTTCCACCAGATCAAGTGGCGGGAAATCCCTGCCCGCGACGCGAGGCAGCAGCATCAAGAGCGGGTCTGTCAGCGCCCTGTTCGTATGTGCGATGGCACTCGTCGTCCTGTCTGGTGCGTTCAAACCTCAGGTGGACATGCGTTCGCTATCGCCAGGGAAGAGGGAAGAGATCAGGCGATCCAATCTTTGGGACTCAATCAAGGCGGTGTGTGCCGCTTACCTGCTGTATTCAGCCCTGCAGGGTCCGGACACGCACATGGTGAGGCCACACCCGGCGATTTGGAAGGTGATGCACGGGCTGTTCATCCTCTACCTTCTCTTCCTCGTGTTCTTGCTCTGCCAGGAGACGAACGATGCGAGAGCAGTGCTACAGTTCTTATCGCCTGACCTCGGCACAGAGCTGCCGGAGCGGGCGTACGGGGAGGACTGCAGGATATACACCCCGGAGGACCCGGACTCGAGGTTCAGGGTGCTGCGAGACACGGTGTTTGACGAGTTCTTCGTCGGACACATCCTGGGATGGTACGGCAAAGCTATCGCCCTTCGGAACATGAAGCTGCTATGGGCGTACTCCGTGTGCTTCGAACTGATGGAGCTGACATTCCAGCACTGGTTGAGGAACTTCAACGAGTGCTGGTGGGACTCATGGGTGCTGGACGTGGCGTTTTGTAACTTCATAGGCATCCACCTCGGGATGATGACGGTGAAATACATGGAGGGAAGCATGTACGACTGGACCGGGACAGGGAAGAGGAAACGCCCGAAGGGTCTAACCGGTCGGATCAAGAGACTCCTCGCCGTGTTCACGCCGAAGACCTGGGATAAGTACGCATGGAGCCCAACTTCGAGCCCGCTGCGGTTCTTGCAGTGCGCGTTTGTCGTCGCCCTCTGCCTCGTGTTCGAGCTCAACGCTTTCTTCCTCAAGTACGTGCTGTGGATTCCACCTCCGCACATACTGAACCATATCAGGCTCGCACTTTGGTTCGGTATGGCGAATGTAGCCACGCGGGAGTACTACGTCTTCATCACCTCAAGGCAAGGCATGGCGTTGACTAAGATGGGTGCCAACGCGTGGTTAACAATCGCAGTTGCTCTCGTGGAGATCATGATCACAATAAAACATGGAAGAGGCATGTTCGAAGCCCCTTGGCCGAGGCACGTGCTCGTTTTCTGGTTCATCTTCCTGGTCTGCACAGGCGTTTGGCTTGTGCGGTGGCAGTTGCAGCTGAGGACACTGACAAAGCGTGACTGAGATGTTTTCTACCCTACGATTTAACTTAGCTAGCTAGTGAGTACGCGACCCTCATAGTTTCGACAGAAGAGAGTGCTTCCCCTTGTTCCCTCGCTTCTGAATCACGATTCCCTTGTGCCCAACGACGACGCTCTTCGGGGGCAGGTCATGCAGGATGGACGCACTCGCACCTATTTTAGAGTCGTGCCCGATGGATATGTTTCCAATCACCGACGCGTGTGCTCCAACGACGACTCGTTTCTGCAGTTTCGGATGCCTGTCGCCGCTTACCTTTCCTGTCCCTCCGAGAGTGACTCCATGGAACAGCGAACAGTCGTCATCCACCACGGCCGTCTCTCCCACAACGATGCCTGTGGCGTGGTCGACCAGGATACCCCTTCCGAACTTGGCGCCGGGGTGGAGGTCCATACCGAAAACCTCGGATATGCTCGACTGCACGAAGCACGCAATCACCGTCCTTCCCTTACTCCATAGCCAATGCGATACCCGCTGCGCCTGTAAACCCTGGAAACCTTTGAAGAACAGGAACGCGTGCGTATAGCTCGGGCACGCTGGGTCTCGGGACAAAATCGCTCTCAAATCCGCACGTGCGGCGTCCGCGATAGAGCCCGTCCCCGGAGTCGGACTCCCGCGTCCTCCCATCGAAGTTTCCTCTTCCGCACTGGATGTTAGTGCATCGATGAAAAGGTCGTTCCACTGACTGGCGAGAACCGTGCTACTCGCGAGCTTGGTGGCGAGCAAGAAAGCCAGGGAACGCTCGAACGTCGGCTGGTTCAGAATCTTCGAGTAGACGAACCCTCCGAGAAGCGGTTCCTTCTCCACCAGCTCCTGTGCTCCCTTCCGCAACGAGTCCCACACGTCATCCTTACCCGTTGACGCCATTGTCGCATGACGACTCATTCCAGCACGATTTCGGCCGGAAGGTCGCAACGCGTTCCACGTTATGGGATAAACGCGTTGGGTGGATTTCGTCGAGGGTTCCGGAACGATGCGCCGAGATAATGTATTTTGGAGCACTCCTCGAACACGTAAACTAAAGTGGCTATAACGTGCTTTTGTCCAAGAACACATTCAGTACTCGAACGCGTCCCTGCCTCGCTGCGTCTGGTGAAGCAAACCATCTGCCGCGGACATCACATCCTGGATCCCAAGCGACTCGTGCGCACTCACGGTGACGACGGGCAGGTTTGTCTTCCGTCGCAGCGTCTCCGCCGCGCGAGACGAGTGCGGCAAGTCCGATTTGGTTCCAACCACGATGGCGGGTCGAGCAGAGAGGCCCGGAAGGTACGCGTCAAGCTCCGCCATCAGCGTTTGAAGCGCGTTCCAGGGACGAACTCCCGGCCTACCGCCCACACCCGCGCCGAGGTCCACCACATACACAAACGCGGCGCACCGCTCGACATGTCGCAGAAAGTTGTGTCCGAGTCCGCGGTTCTCGTGTGCACCCTCGATGAGACCCGGGATGTCTGCGACGACAAAACTCGATATACCACCATCGGTCGTCACGGCACCGAGTTGCGGAGATATAGTGGTGAACGCGTAGTCCGCCACCTTCGGTTGGGCGCTGCTTATCGCTCTGAGCAACGTGCTCTTCCCGGCGTTTGGGAAACCAACCAACCCAACATCGGCAACGGATTTGAGCTCCAGAACGATGGTTGCGTCCTCACCCTTCCCTCCTGGATCGGATGTACCTGCCCTCGGTCCCTTGGGCATGGTTTTGTTGCCTCTGCCTCCTCGCCCTCCTTTCGCGATACGTACTTTGCTGCCGTCTTCGTTGAGGTCCGCCAGAATTTCCCACTCGCCCTTGTGGATACCACGCGGTCGAGTGCCAAGATTGGGCTCGTTAGCCACCTCTTCCACTTCGTCCTCTTCGTCATCCTGAGACACGGGACTCGATGAACCCCATGTCGAAAAATCTATCTCGCTTTCGTCGAAGTCATCGTCCATCTGCTCCTTCAGCAACTCTTTCCAAACCACGGTGCCGACGGGAACGCGGAGTTCGATGTTTTTGCCTCGCCTCCCTTGCGACCCTTCCTTCCCACCCCTGCCTCCGTTCGAGCCCACCAGCCTGAATGGGACGTCACCGAGCCCCTTGACGTGTCTCACTGCATTTATCCACACATCAGCGCCATCGCCCCCGTTGCCGCCATCCGCACCTCTGCGCATCTTCGACCCTCCATCCATCCTGAAGCTGACAGCACCCGCCCCACCGTCGCCTGAGGTGATGACCACTCGCCTCCTATCGATGAACCTCTTGTCCTTGCGAACGTCGTCATCGATCCCGTCTGAGTCTTCGTAGCCTCTGTCTTCGTGCGATGAAGCGAACTCACCATCGGCGAAGGTCGACGCTGCGGCCCGGAGCTGCGGGGCACCCACAGCAGCGCCCCAAGTTCGCAGGGGCTGATTGCCAAAACCCGAAGCCGTCGCCAACAACCCTCGCGGGCAACGCCGCACGTAAGAAAGCAAAGATGCCATCTTCGAGGCTGTCGTCGCAAATATACCACGATCCCGCGCCCGGATCTACGATGCCTTCGCTCCACTAGTTCCGTCGCCTCCGAGCGTACCCGACTCTGGCCAACTCCTCGGTCGGCACCGAAACCCACTTGTTCTGTCGTCGTCGCCTTTTCGCCGTTGGTTTCAGAGATTCCAAAAGCAGCCTCTTGCTTCCACACCTCAGGCACGCACACCGACGGCGCGTGTGGGGTCGCCGTTTTTGTCATCTGAGCTTAGAGTTGAACGCACTGGCAAGATGACGGCGCCGATAAGGAAGGTTCAGCTGGAGAACATCCCGGTCAACCCGGGGATGACCAAAGAGTACGCTCCCGGATTCCGCCCTCGAAGCGATCGTCCCCTCTTTCTCTCGCACCTCGAGACGATCCTCACACCGTCCCTCTTTTGCCATCCGCAGAGACATCGCGGCGTTGTTCAAGCTATTCGATGCCGACGAGAACACGCGCAGCGCCATCCTAGTTGACCTGTATTTCAACACCCTGGCGTACGCGACCAAGAGCGGCTTCAACACGGAAAAGTCCTCCACGTTGTTGGCAATCGTCAAGGCAGTGCACGAGAAGGCGACGAGGGAGTTGCAGACCATCGGGAACAGCTTCGAATTTTTCAAGCTGCTCATGCTTCAGAGTAGTGTCCACCGGCCGCCGTACAGCTTGGGCATATTCACCTTCGCTGAGATGAAGGACCTGACGGAGTACATGCTGAGCACGTACTTTCGGCACTACAAGCTGTACCAGTACGCGTTTACGAAGCTGGTGAGGATGGACGTCAAGCTGGCGGCACCCGTGCTGGAGACGGCTCCGACACCCTTCGAGCTGTTGGGATTGGCGTTTACCGACGCGGAGTGGGAGGAGAAGCAGGCGGAGATCAAGGCGAAGATCGAGGAGGAGAAGCGCAAGGCGGAGGAGGAGGCGGCGGCCAAGGAGGAGGCGGAGCGCGAGGCGAGGATCAAGGCGGAGTACGACGCAGCCATCCCGGAGGAGGTGAGCACGAGGGTGTCGGAGGCGCTGGAGCAGTCCATGAAGGAGATGAAGGAACAGCTGGAGGCGAGGTTCAAAGAGCAGGAGGAGGCGCTTCTGGCCAAGATAGCAGAGCTGGAGGCGAAATAGAACAACAACTGGGATTACAGAATTCTCAACTGCGTGCTCTCCTATTCGGACCCCGGGGGCTTCGTGTTTGCCTCCACCTCAGCGGAGGCTGAGGAGAGACTACGAAATTTACTCGACACAACCGATGCAGAAGGATCCTGTCCCACGTCCACAGGGGCGGTCGCATCGCTGGAGGTCTGCTCCTCTGAAATCTCCGCGTCACTCGTCGTCGGCAACTCCGCCACAACCGCACCCGCGCTCTGCACGCTGCCCTCTTCGCCCGCGTCCGGGAAAACCGTGACATCGGTGATTTCCTTGGCCGGTGGAGGAACGGTTTTGGATTCAGATTGAGCATTTCCATCCACATCCGCTTCCGCAGCCTGCATGGCGCGCTTGGCTAGCTCATAACCCGCAAAGTTCATCGCGCCAAGCGGTGCAATCCACAACATGCGGGGAATGACACCCTTGAAGAGCGCGGGAACACCCTCCTTCTTCACGATGTTCTGCATCGTGACCCACATCGCCTCACCCGCAGCAGTCTGACCAGTCATCGCACGCGTCTTCAGCACATCCGCGGGCGTCGTCGCGGCCGCGGCGATGGCGCCGGACATACCACCCAGCGCGATGGTCTCCCATGCGGTGAGATCTTTTCGCTTCGCCGCCGCCGCAGCCAGCTTGAGCTTCTCGTACGTCACCAGGCCGATGACGTAAAAGGGAATCTCTCGAGAGAGCGTCGCGGCTGTGCCCACAAATAGACCCTTCGTTCCATTCTTTGTGACAGCCTTGAACGCTTCGACAGCGTTGTCGTACTGCCCCGACTGCAGCCTCTGCTTCAGCACCTCACAGGGGATCCTTACGCTGGTGCCCACGAGGGTGCCGAGCCCTGACCCGAACCCCTGGATCTGAATTTCCGTGATCAGCGGCAGAGCCGTGAGAGGAACCAGGAGCTTACACGCTACCTCGTACGTAGCCGTCCGGAACCCGTGGCCGGATGCCGCGCCGACCACCGCGGGAATGATACCCCGGTAAAGTCCCTTTGCGCCGATTTCCGGGATGGTCTTCAAAAACGCCTTCATGCCCGGGCCCTTACCGACGGTGGTTTGCACGCGCGTTTTCAGCGTATCCAAAGGATGCATCGCCGCCGTGGATGTACCCGACGCCAACGCACCGGCAAGAGCCGCCTGGATGGCCAGCTTGACCGTCGCGGACCTCTCGCTCTTCGGCTGATTGATCTGCACCATCGTCGACGACTCGAACCACAGCACGCTCGGGTCACTTGACGTGGCCACCCGCTTTGGCAGGAGCATCATGAAGTTCCTGAACTGGCCGTAAGTCACGAACCCATCGCCTTCAAGATCCAGGTGCTGCAACATCGCCGTGGCATTCTCGTCTGTGGAGGGCAAACCGAGGCGCGCGAGCGACTTCTTCACGTCCTCCTGCGTCATCCGGCCGCTCCTGCTCAGGCCCAGGGAGTTGTACGCGCGAAGCATCGTCGACTCGCGCTCGTTCATGGCGCTCTCGAAGTCATCCCAGCTGAGCGATCGCGAGAAGAAGGTCGGCTTGGCCTTCTCGTAGAATGCCTTTGCGTACCATTCCGGCATTTTCCTCCTTCGCATCGCAACCTACGAGCCGGAGGGGGGATTTGAGGTTAGAAAAAATGGTCCACCCTGGCGTTTGTCAGCTGCCCGAACACCGTCATGAAAAGTGGTCGTTCCAGGGCTCTCACCTTCAGGTCATCCAGCTTCAGCTTGCCGTCGTGATCGCGGTCCATCTCGTCGAAGAAACGTCGTCCTGGGGAGAAATGAATAGTCGGTGTGAGTCATCATGAATCGGTGGGTTCGGGGGCGGGGAGGGGAACTCCGGAGGGAATCCGGATGCCCATAGGGTTGCCGTCAGATCCAACGTTGGTCACGCACCTTCCTCCTCCGTGTACCGGAAGAAATCCTCGACGGAGCTCAGCCTTCGCCGGTCGGGCTGGAACGTTGGGTTCTGAAAGTCATCGTACGCCTTGCGAATGGTGTCAGGGATCTCAATCTTGCTGTCCTGGAACGCTTTCACAACGGAGGCGGGGAGCCGGATCTTCGAGAGCCGGTCCGCGACATCATCCGCGTCGATCTTGGCGAAGAACATCAGCCGCTTCCTCATGGGCACGTGCACGTTGAAGACCACATCCGCCGCGTGGCCGTCCTTGGCATCGTCTCGAAGTCTCCTAGGGCGCCTCAACATCGCGCAAACGACTGCGAGGTCGGTGCGGTGACCGCGCTCCACGAGTCTGAGGGAATTCTGTGCGTCAGCAATTTGTCAAAAACGCGGTTTCGCGAGAGGCCTGCCGAACACAGTTTCTGCTTTTTAGTCGGCGGCGCATCGCCAGACCCGACTGCGCGCCGACGCGACGCTTCATTGGTGATAACCCACACGATGGCCGCCGTCTCCGCCTCCACCGCCGCGACGATGCTCGTCGCGACGGCGAAGCGCACCGTCACTCCCCGCGCGGCGAAGTGCCGTGTCGGCTCCGCCCCCGCGCGACGCCGGATAAGCATGCGCGCCGGCAACAATACCAGCGACCCGGTGGCCGAGGTGGCAAACATGGACAGCCTCATCGACCTGCTCATCGACGCGGACGAGGAGCAGCTCCTCAAGCTCGTGGCCGAGAACGTCCTCTCGTTCGACCAGAAGATGTGGATCAGGATCGCCTCGAGGAGCGACGCCGCTGAGTCTCAGGAGGATAAGGACAAGATCATGGAGCTGGCGGGCAAGTGCATGAAGATCATCGAGACCATGGTGGAGTCCACGGAGGATACCATCAAGGTTTCGAGCAAGCTGCTCCAGGATATCGTGGCGGCGGCGGCGGATCCCGCCACGGGGGAGTTCGATGTGCCGCTCCAGGCTGACGCACTCGCGAGGATGTCCGAGAAGATGGAGGGTGCCGAGGTTGACGAGCGCATGCTCAACACGGTCTACGCGTGGATCCGAAAGTCGGACGAGGATAAGCTCGACGGTATGGTGCACATCCTACAGCACCTGCTCCAGTGCTACGCCGCGCGTGAGTTGGACACGGGGAGCACCGCGCTCGACACCGTCATCCGCGCGTCCGCCACCGAGTGGCCGGGGAAGTTTGAGGAGATCATCGCCGGCGGTTTCGGCGAGGAGGCTTTCAACAAGGACCTTCAGCAGAGGATGGAGAAGGTGGTTCTCAACCTGCCCAACGGCTCCTACGCCCAGCGCGTCCAGGCGGAGTACCTTAAGGAGGTCGAGGACCGCGGGAAGGACATCTACAAGGCCAAGGAGGAGGCCGCTTGAGTCGCTACAGCTGCTATATTATATATCAGTGCTAAAGTCCATATATGCCTCGTACCCAACTCAGCACGTCGTCTATGTTCGCCCCGCTCAGCGCGCTCGTTTTCAGCACGACCATGGCGTCCCCGATTTCTTCCCTGAGGCTGCTGATATCGAAAGTGGCCTCCACATCTTCCATGGGCACGACGCATGGCGCGTCTGACTTGTTCAGCGCCAGGAGCACGGGCTTACCTCTAATCGCGGGCAGCGAGAGAATGTGGCGCAGAGCCGCGGCGGAGGCTCCCAGCTGGAACGAGTCAGACGCATCAACCACGTACACAAGTCCAGCACAATCCTTCATGTACATCGGCCACAGCGGCATCATCGTACCACCCACCTCCTTGCACACCATGTTCCGTTTCTTGTCAATCGGGAAGGTGTTGATGTCCACGCCAACCGACGGCACCACGTCGGCGTCCACATGCGGGTCCTGAATTCCGGTCTTGTGCAGGGCTAACATTCTACGAAGCACAAGTGACTTGCCAGAGCCGCCGATACCTGCGACGACGAGGTTCGGTCGAGTGAGTCTCTTCCGCGGTTGAGGAGAAGGGCGTGTTTTTGAAAAGGAATACTCACCGAGGACGACCACTGGGGAGGTAAGCTCCGGGACGGTCATGCCGGCCTAGGTTCCCCTCAGCGGGAAGAATGACAAGACCCAATATGCGAAGAGTTGCGCCGCCGTTGTTTGGTCCCGTGTGGAGCAGCTCTGGCCCGTTCGCTGGCCGGAAGTGCGGTGGCGTCTGACTTTTGGATTTCGAGCGTGCCGAGTTTCGAAGACCTGCGGCTTTTCTCCCGCCGGGGTTGCCACAACGTGTGGAGACCGAAGAAGACGCCATGGCCGTGGGAGATGCGAACGCGCGTCTTTTACTCGCGGTGACGACCATTGCATTCGGATATTTTCTCCGGAGGATCGGTCTGGCGGACGTGGACGTCGGCAAATCCCTGCTGAAGGTGCTGTTCAACGCTACCCTCCCGTCCGTGCTGCTGTTGTCCATCTTCAGCGTCACCTTCGACGCGCAGTCTGCCGCGGTATCCGCGTGTGCACTGGGTCAGGCGATCGTACTATTCATCGCCCATCTCGCCTTTCGCGGCAAGGGTCGCCCACCCAAGGAACTCGCGCTGCTCGCCGGCTCGTGCGTGGGCGTCAACCTCGGCACCTTCTGCTACCCATTAGTTGAATCGGTCTGGGGCAGCGAGGGGCTTACCCGGGTCGTGCTGTTCGATGCGGTCAACCAGTGGTCGTTACTCATCGTGGCACCGCTCCTCTACGCTTCGTGCATAGCGGGCGCGTCTTTCTCTCCGGTCAAGGCGTTGGCGAACGTGAGGAAACAGCTCATGAGCCCGTGTCTCCTTGCCATGTTCTCGGCGATAGCGCTCAGGCTCGCGGGCCTGTCGCTGCCCGAGCCTGTCACCGCGTTCGCGTCTTCGCTCGCGCTGGCAAACAAACCCCTCGCACTGCTCGCACTCGGGATCTTGTTCGATCCACAGCTCAACAAAACTCAGTTCAAGGACATCGGCACGCTACTCGCGCTCAGGTACGGCACCTCGCTCCTGCTGGGAGCCGCAATGATGGCGACGCTTGGCGCGTCAATGGGACCCGAGTGCACGGCGGTGGTGGTGGCCGCGCTGATATCACCCGTGCCCTTACTGACTGTGACCTATGCGGTGGAGTATGATTGCGACGTCAAACTGAGCGCATCGGCAGTGAACGCTGGGAACTTTTGCTCGTTCGGGCTGCTCCTCGCGGTCGCCAACACCAACTTCACCAACGCCGCGTCGCTGGCTCCCGCGGTGGCGGCGGCTGGGACTGCGCTGGCTCTGATTGGAGTGATGGGTGCAAGAGGGAAACGGGCGAGCAGGGATCGAGTTACACCGGCACAGGCGAGTGCATCGCGCTCCTCACGCGCGCGTGGTGCTCATATCCACGGCCGAAGGCAGGTGGGAGCATGCAAGGTTCACGATGTTGGACTGGTTGGGAGTCTTGGCGCGGTGAACGTACACGTGCAAATCGCAAAGGGACTTTCGGCACGTCCTAAACGCGTTCCGTTTGCGGCGAAGGTAAGGAGCCGGGGATGCGTTACGTCGAATCGTGTGCAGACTGTCGCAAGTTCGGTGGCAACAGGACGATTTGTTTATTTATGAGTAGATTTTACATTTAGCTAGGAGGGTTTGTATACCAACACCGCTGCAGCCAGAGGATCTTTCAGCACGGCGACAACACCTTTAGAAACTTCACCCGTACCGCGTGATGCGGATACCGCGATGATATCGCCTTGCACGTGGGACTGCAGTTTTGGGAGTTCCAGGCTTGCTTTACCGTCGAGTAAGCGAGCCACGGCGACAAACCCATTAGCGATGGCCCTCTGCTTGAACTTGGTGATGACAGTTTCTTCGCCCTTCGACACATTGCGAGGCGTTCCCATCGGTCCGGAACAGTGCGCTAGGTAAATCTTGTCCTTGCCGCGACGTGCGAGATTGCAGGTGAACTCAAACAGCTCTGAAGAGTTCGCTTCTACGCCAATAACAAAGGAAAGACTGCCCGCCGGTGATTTCACAGCACTCGGAGCTTTGGAGTGGTTCTTAATGACGAGGATGGAGCACGGCAACTCTTTGTCCTTCTGTCCCGATGCGACTTGCGCCTTACAAAGCGCAAGAGCTACCGAACCGACTTTCGCCTCCCTGGATCTGTCGAGCTTCTCAGACGCAACCACGATCAACGTGGCGTTTAGTTGTATGGCTTTGTTCGTGATCGCTTCTGCTGTCGAAATTCCTTGCTTCTGGTGGATGACATGACGCACAAGGTGCACCACGTTGTCGACGTCATACTGAGAAATCATCGTGTTTGCTCGCTTTAAAGATTCAGCATTCTTGCAGACGTGAACAAGATGGAATTCATCGACACCGGGGATAAGCAAGGCGTTGACAACATCAAGGATTCTGCCGCAGGCCTCGTTGTCCGTGACCGCCACGACGATCACATGTCGACTCCTTCCACTCGAGCTCATCATCACCATACCGGGACCCTTCATACCAGTCATATTCATCGTGGATTTCTTGACCATCGTCTGAAAAGCAATGGTGCGATCCTGCACTTTCGCCACGTGTTGATAGGTTTGCCCCGGATCGTCAATGGTTGAATTACCGAGGTCCATCGGCGCCTTTTCCTGCGAGCTTGAGACACAAACAGCCCGTATCGCTTTCACACAAGTCAGATCATGCGCATGGACCTGCGGGTATACGGCCGGCGCGGCTCTGAGACGCCGAAGATTGGGCTCAGCTTCGAGTGAGTGCTCGAGGCGGAAGCTCGGCGTGAACCTCGCTGTTTCCATAGCCTCCTGCAGCGCGGAGAGCTCCACCATCCAACGGCCGGTTGCGCTGTACAAAGTCTTGCGATTCTCTGGCTGCGCGGTCAGCATAGCTTCAAGGGAGTTCATTCGTTCGGCAGGAGAAATCGAGTCCATACCGACGATGCGAGCGAACTGTGAGTTGCTCGTCGAAGTCGTGGCGACGTTGCCCCACCTACAACTGGTCTGTGCACTTGTCTCCACGGTTTCAATCACCATGTTTGCGTCGCACTTCTCTCTCAACGCAAACGCATGCGCTGCGAACTTGGTGTCAAAAGCATCCTCTGCCACCGTCCTGATGTTTGTTTTGTAAATCCACTCCACCCCGGCACTCGTCAGATAATCCAAAACGCTCTCGACAAGGTGAGACCTCTCCCGACCTTGCTTGAACATGAAAGCCTCACCAGGATAAGTAAGCTGCTCAATTGCGAAACCTGATCCATACCGAGTGCTTCTAGCCGTCGGATCCTCACGAAACACCCTCAGTTCAGGGACGTAGCGGAATCCAGGATACGAATGCTGGTTGATGAACAGGACGTGCTGCTTGGCGAACCCATAAAAATTATTCGCACGCATGTCCTTCACAACTGTGGACTGTGTTGCATCCGATACCACCATGATCAGTTTGATGGTCTCAAGAGCGTTCGCGCCGAACTGTTCTGATATGTTGAGTTGAAGCTGTGTCATCATTCGAGCACCGACGCACATACCTTCGATGTGTGTGGTGGACGGAAGCGAGGTTGTCTGCCTGTCCTCGTTTGCTTCCATATGCATCGCCGCAAGGTCTCGCTCTCTCTGCTCTTCATACAACTCCCCGAGAAGGTCGAAAGGATCGATTGAGTAAAGTGGACGCCGCCTGCCTGCCTCGCGCATTGGTCCGAGATCGCCCGCGAACACGAGCAGGGCTATCGTGCCATACCCACCGCCAGATCTGACCTCCGAAATCATCCTCATAACCTCCGGTTTGTTCTCTGGCGCGCTCATCCACATTTCCTGCGACTCTGCATTTGGACAGCGTATCTGGACATTTTGAATGACCGCATCTTCGTTTGCGCGACTCAGATATCCCTCCATCGCCGTCAGACTGCTTGAAATACGGCCATCCGTCACCTCGACACCTTCGCGAGCGTCGTGCAAAGCCTGCGCCGAGTCAACCGCGGCTTCCTCCGTGTTCGCCTCTTCCGGAGTCTTTGAACGTCTCTTCTTGTCTTTGCCCGTCGCTCGCCTTGCTTCTTCAAACACTTTCTCCACCTTGGTGCACTCCGCGACGAAGCCCTCGTAGTCCACGTCGAGGCTCTCCTCCAGGGACAGGGGCATTGAGTCGAAGTAGTTGCGCGTCTTCCTCACGTCGCTGCTGAGCCCTGAGCTGAGAAGACCGGCGACTGAGATGGTCGCACCAGCGTTACTCATCGCTTTCTCCACGCGATTGCGCCAACCACTTCCGCCACCCGAACCGTAGGGCTGCTTCGCCCCCCCTGCCCTCCTCATCTGACGAGTGGGCGCCTTGGATTGCTGCGCTTCCTCGGCCCGATTGGCAAGCTCGCTGACGCGCTCCGCCACCTCATCTGCGACCTGAACCTCGCCGTTCTGCCGTTTCTGCGTCGGCACATCCCTCCCCTTTGACGGTGCGAACTCCAGTCGCTTGCCCCCGGGGGTTGCCTGGTTGCCGTTCACACCCTCGAGGCGCTCACTGCGGGTGTGGGGCGTTGTCATAATTCTTCCTAATCCGTAAGTGTCCTTGGTCACCGCTCGACCGGTATCCGATCTACTTCGACGGGCGGTCCTCGGGGTTCGAGGAGTACCATAATCGATGGACCCGTCGGGGTTCACCCTCGCTCCCTTGAAAGCCGCGCTCCCCATCGGAGGCCCGGCTCGCGCTGGCAAATGCGGAATGTTCCGATAATTTGCAAGTTCACATTGGCCAAATCGCGCAAGGCGGCTCACTTCCACCGGCGCGGAGATCTCGACTTGCCACGATGGGCCGCAGCCGATCTCCCTCGCCGCGGCGATATCGATCACGCTCTCGATCGCCCCCAACGCGGAGGAGATCGAGGTCCCGCGACAGGGACGACAGGGGCGGGCGGGGTGGGCGGCGGCGCGACGACTCGAGACGTCGAGGGCGCGGAGATAGTCCGGACTACGCTCCGTACCGCAAGGACTACAACGATCGCGGCGGTCGGGGTGGAGGCCGGGGAGGCGGGCGAGGCGGCTACGGCAACTACGGAGGCCGGGGAGGCGGGCCGCCTCAGGGAGGAGACCAGTCGGACGAGGAGCTCCGATCCAAAGCTGTTGACTACAGGGACTACAGGCGGTTGAAGCGCGAAAAGCTGTCCAGGACGAAATTCTTGTGGGCGAACACGCCGAGTCCATCCCCGGAGCCAGAGCCCGCGCCTCCCCCCGAGGAGCAGAAGCCAGTGGAGGTGGTGAACGAGGAAGAACCCGCTGGGAAGAAGGGTGGCAAGAAGTCCAAGAAGAGGAAGGCTTCGCCGTCGCCCGAGCCCAAGAAGGGGAGCAAGAAGGGGAGCAAGAAAAAGAAGAGGCGACGATCGCCGTCCTCCTCCTCGTCCTCCTCATCTTCCAGCAGCAGCAGCAGTGACAGCTCGTCGTCCTCATCTGGCAGCGGGGACGAGGCGGATGGTGCCGACGGTGCGGATGAGGCGCGTCGGTTCAGGGAGTTCCTCGAGCAGCAAAAGGCCCAGGAGGCGGCCGAGGCGGCCCGGGCCGCGGAGCAGACTGCTGAAGAGAATCACTTCGTCGGCCCCGCGCCGCCCCCGATGGCTGCGCACGCTCAAGCGGGAGATTACGGTGGTGCCCTTCGGCCCGGAGAGGGAGATGCGATGGCTGCCTATGTTCAGAGTGGTAAGCGCATTCCTCGTCGTGGTGAGGTCGGCCTCAGCGCAGACGAGATCTCCCGATTTGAGGATCTAGGGTACGTGATGAGCGGGTCGCGGCACTCGCGCATGAATGCCATTCGCATCCGAAAGGAGAACCAGGTGTACAGCGCGGAGGAGAAGGCGGCGCTCGCGATGATCAACTACGAGGAGAAGGCGTTGCGAGAGCAAAAGGTGATGGCGGACCTGAAACAGCTCGTGAAGCAAGCAACCGGGGAGGACCCCGGCAGTTGAAATATAAACTAGATGCCTAACGCGAGCTGACGCGGCGCTTTCCACACCCGCGCCAAGGTGTGAAATTCACCTTTTTCCCCAAACGCATCCTTGCCCGATGCTTGTAGTTTGCTCGTGAGCTCTGGAGTGAATTCGGCTCCAACCGTCGCCCCCGCGGCGGCGGCGACGTCGTCGGTTACCGCCGTCACTGTGCAAGGGACGCCGCTGGCAATCAGATCTTCAGTCAGCGCCGCGTAGTTCTCACCGGCGACGTCAGACCACACGGGATATAAAATTTTCATCCCAAGCCCACGACCCACCGCCTCTTCTCTCCACGACCGGATGTGTTCCAGGTGCAGGTCGCCGCATGCGAGCGCCTTCACTTTGCACCCAAGACTCTTGACAACCGATATCGCAGCCTCCAGACGCGAGACGTATCCTGTCCCGGCGTGACGGTGCAGAGGTACGCCGACGAGGCCGACGTTAAGGTGCTGAGCCTGTTTCTCAACATCCTTTGCACCCACCTCCTGGTGCGCAACAATGCGGCTGGTGGCGTCGAACGTGGTGAGAAGCACCACGCCCGACGTTCCAACTTTGTGGAGCGCACCGCCGGGTTTCAGCATGGCGCGGAGGGCCAAGAACGAATCCTTGCCCCCACTCCACATCAAGACGATCACCTCAGACGCAAGGCCTTCGGCGGGGGTGTACAGCATCGCGGGTACCTGTATACATCGCGCCTTGTCTCTGACGTTGACGTGCGCGAACGGGCAGTGCCTACAGCCGCTTCCGCAGCACCTCCCTCGAGCCTCGTGCTTGACTCTTGTCATGACCATGTACCCACTTTTGGGATCGATGTAGAAGTTATCACCCCGCGCGCATGCCTCCTCGTGCAGTCCGTCGAAATCCTCGATATCCGGTACGTCGGGTTCCTCGAACCCCGCCTCGGGCATCTGTCGCAGGAGATGATTGAGTTCCGTGGCCTGAGCACCGGCACCCTCCACTCGAGCCCACGCCAGGTTGCGGTCGTCGTCCAGCTTTGCGCAGTCGGGATAGAACAAGAGTCTCTCGAGCGCGGCCACCACGTTCTCATCGCCGTCGTGAGCACACCTCGCAACCAGCGCGGCTCCAACCGCTAACGCGGGTGCCGGCCTCGCGAAGTACTTGTTACCGTCCAGGACGAAACACCTCCCCATCCTCACGGCTCGAAGTTTGGCAAAGGGGTTGTCTCCGTTGTTCGCCGCAAGAGCCGCAGCCGCGTCCGCCGCGTTGCGCCTCAGATCGAATCCACAGCACGCCACGAGCACCACGTCCGGGTCCGCGGCGACCACGTCATCCCACTCCCTCCTGCTGCTCCTGGATCCCTCCAACGAGTTGAGGCCCGGCTCGCACCCGGCGACTCGCGTCATCCCGGGGACCCAGTGCCCGCCGTCAAACACGGGATCGAGCCACTCCAGCAGCAGCACCGACGGCCTGGGACCGCACTTTCCGCTCGATCTCGCCCCGGCCACCGCACCCGCCACCTCCGCCAGCTGCGCCTCGAACCGCTCCCGCGCGCGTTTGCCTCGCTGCGGCACCCCGCACGCCGCCGCGATGTTCTCCACGCTGGCGCCAACCTCGGCGAGCGTCGACGGGGCATCGCTGTGGAGACCGCACGATGCGGCGGCTCCCCCGACGTCGTCCTCGCTCACCGCGCACACCTTACACAGAGACTGCGTGATGATCACGGTTGGTTTTAGTTCGGCGACGAGATCGTTGTCGACGCTGTACAGCGGAGGCATCTCGTCGTCGTCGCCCGATGCGGCGGCGGTGACGCCCCGAGCGGCATCGACCTCGCGCTTCGCAGCCGCGGCGACGTGCTCGCTGACCGCGGTGTCGATGTCTCTCTGCGACGTGACGTGAGGGTCGATCGAGCTGGACGTCACCCTCTTGACCCCGGCGGCCAGCGCCGCCCGCATCCCCGCCTCGTCCGGGCACACGTCGCACTCGTGCGTGACTCCCACCAAACAATCGCGGATTCCCAGCGCTCCGATTACCTCGGTGGCCGACGGCAGAAGCGACACCACCCGCAGATTGGCCGGGACATCCTCGATCCCAACCGTATCGCCCCACCCGTTGGGGCGTCCGTCGTGCGACAGGCGCCGTGTGGGCTTCACCACGTGCGCCATCGCGGTCTGGTCTTGCTGCTGCTGCTGCTGGGATATTTCGGGACGAACAGTTCCTT
>Ga0302116_1000130_pt1 | contig 40723 bp, 21 predicted proteins | sample AG5_SCM_MG_FD_203124 | JGI IMG/M metagenome (GOLD analysis project Ga0302116, IMG submission 203124) | Marine microbial communities from Western Arctic Ocean, Canada - AG5_SCM | ecosystem: Environmental > Aquatic > Marine > Oceanic | place: Canada: Western Arctic Ocean | collected 2017-10-01 | reverse complement strand
GGTGCTCGGCGACGAACTCGTTGAATTTCACCTTACCCAAGAAGCAGATCCCCTGCGAGTCCTTGCGTTCGGCGTTGGGAAGATTCGCGGCGGCGGCGATGGTTCGAATCTCCGTCTTCGGCAAACCGCCGATTGGAAACGAAAGCGACGCCAGCTGTGTTTGCGAGAGGTGCGCGAGGAAGTACGTCTGGTCCTTGTGCGCGTCCCCCGACATCACGAGCCGCACGGGGTGTGTGGTGTTGTACGCGTTGAACTCGTCGGCGAGTATACCCGCCACTCTGTCCATCGCCGCGTAGTGTCCCGACGCCACTCGGTCGAACTCGCCCGGTTTGTGCTCCGATAGCCAATCGCGGAATGCTCCAAACTTGACCCGTGAGTTGCACAGCATGTCGGGGTTTGGTGTCCGGCCGCGTGAGATCTGGTCGATGGAGTGGCTCACGACGAGGTCCCAGTACTGGTTGGTTAAAGGGACGACCTCGAGGGGCACGTCGAGGACTTCGCACACGCCCTGCGCGACTTTCAAGTCATCTTCCCACGGGCACTGGTCCCACGTGTTTCGAAAGTCTTCGACGAACCAGATCTGGAGGTAGAAGGCGACGCAGTCGTGGCCCGCGGCTTTGAGGAGGGTGAGGGCGACGCTGCTGTCCACGCCGCCGCTGAGGAGCACCGCCACCTTGAGCTTCCGTCCGCCGTTGAGAGCTGGGGGCTCGCAGAATCGTAGGGTGTCGGGGTCGGGCTGGTAGCCTGACGTGGAGGCATCGGATCCGACGACGTCCGCGAGGTTGAACGGTGCGATTTGTCCGTCCTTCACGAGGATCCCCGAGTCGTCGGGGCAGAGGGCGGCGAGCGGCGGGCGGTGGATGGGGCGGCGGCGGAAGCCAACCCCGCCGTTTCCGAGGCTCGGACGAATCACGCGCGCGGCGCGCCCCCGGAAACGAACCTGACGCACCCCCGCGCCGACGAGCGATGCCGATGCCGCGACGTTCATTGTGTACATCACGCGTCGACTACTTCCCCCCTACGGATCCCAGTCGCGCGCGTGCACGTGTGAGAGGCGACACTCGACTAAAGTTATTTTTTTTCCAAACAGACAGGACTGGAGCCGCAACTTTTTCGTCGACGAGTGTTTTTTCCTCAGCACCTCAGCACCCCGCCGTCGTCTGCCGAACCCCCTCGTGCGTCATCAACTCTAACAACCCCGCGGGCTTCGTCGGGTGCTTCTTCACCGCGATCGTCACCTCCTCGTCCGTCAGCAACAGCTGGATCTCCCTCCAGTGTTTGTGACCGCTCGAACCGCGGCTCCGCTGCAACGTCACCGCGCCGCCGAGACCCGACCCGACTCCGCCCGTCCTCGCCTCCACCAAGCCCATCGCCAGCAAACCCTCGAACGCCCTGGACAGCGTCGGGCCTTTCGCCCTGCCCGCGTCGCCCAAGAAGTCGTTCGCCGCCATGTTCTTGAGCTCATCCTCCACGTGGTTAAAGTTGAACACCGCCTTGCGCCTGAACCGGTGCAGCCGCGACATGGCAACCACCATGCACAACTCGAGCGCCGACGTCCCCGACAACGCCCTAACGTACGTGTCCCCTAACAGCCGCGTCGACGCCACCATGATGTCCTTCGCCACGATCACGCCCTTGTCCCTGTCCATGCACGCGAGCGCGAACAGCGCCAGGTCCGAGGCGGCGCGAGGAGTGCATTCCAGCGCTTCGTACGCTCGAAGGGTGTGATCCACGCCAACTTGTCCGACTGCGGCGTCCAGCGCTTGGTTCCATCGAGCGGCAAAGCCGGGGTCGGGGGGATACACGATCGTGGGTTCGAATCCCGCGCGGAGCGATGTTGGCGCGGGCTGGGCGCAAGATGAACCGTCGCCCCCGGCCCCGATCGCGTCCACGGCTTCGGCGGCGGCGTCGGCGTCGAGAGGTTCGGCGTCGAGGGGCGGAAGCGGGAGGGACAGCGCGTGTCGCACCAGCGTCGCCGCGCGCATCCGTCCCACCGGCGGCGCCAGCAGGATCCTCCTGCTGGAGAACCTCGACTTGACCCGTTTCTCCAGGAGCTCGGCCGCGTCGTGCCTGCACGTCACGCCCACCACCGCCGCCTGCACCTGCGTCTGCTGCAGCAAGTCCATCACCGCGTATAACAGCGTTTGTTTCGGGCGATGCGCGAAGAGGTCGAAATCTTCCAGCACGAACACCACGCTCCGTCGGCCGCCTTCGAGAACCCTGAGCACCTCGCGCATGAACGCGACGTTCTCCGCGAACCCAGCCGCGCGGCTGAACTCGAGCTCCTCCCCCGCGGCGCACAGCTGTTCCGCGATCTCCTGTGAACAAAACACGCCGTCAGAGTCAAATTGCGCATGCGAAAGGAAAAATAAAGAGAAACTCACCCTCATCCCCACGCGCTCGTCCGAGTGGAGCATACCGTTGAGACGCACTGGGAGTACGCCGGTACCGTGTGTCTCCCGTAGCTGACGCAGCGCTGAGTCCAACACCAACGTCTTACCCGCACCACGCGCGCCCACGAGAAGCACGGAGTTGTTCTGCCCGCCCGTGATGGTGTCGCTTAAGATGTCCACGAGGTGACGCTGATGATCGCGAAGCTCGGGGCAAAAATCCAGCGCCTCTGAGCTCGGAGCCGCGTCGCCGGAGGACGCCAGGAGCCGCCGGCGGAGAAACCTGGCGGCGGCGTCGCCCGGCCGCGCGTCCACGACGACGACGGGCGGTTCCTCCGCAGGCGGTTCCGGCGTCTCTGGGGCCGTCTCGGTAGGAGCCTTCGGTTCAAACGCATCGCGAGTCTTGTCGGACATCGCGCCGTGCGGGATGTTCAAGGCGGCCATCATGCGCTCGTTCCTCGCGATGTTCGCCCGGCGCTCGCGCTCAATCGCGGTCAGGCCATCGTCCGGGGAGAACGGCGCGGGTGGGGACGTATCGCCGTCCCCGGAGGCGTCCGAGGGATCGACGGGCGTCGGCGCCACTAGATCGCCGTGACCTTCCCCGTCGATGTCCTCGGGCATGGGCGCGGGCTGGGTGGGCGCGAACATCTCGAAGTCCCCGTCCTCCTCCTCCTCGTCGTCGTCCTCGGTGGGTGGCGCCGCCTGCGTCGGGGCGACGTCGACGTCCTCGTCGTCATCCTCGGCGTCCTCCTTCTCTTCTTCCTTCTCTTCCTCCTTCTCGAGCGTCCTCCCCTCCGCCGACGCATCGCCGCCGCCGGTCCCGTCCACGGCGTCCTCCATGGCGGCGTCCAGGTTCCTGGTCGTGACAGTCTCGTCCCCCACCGCACCAGGCGGATTGTCGGTCTCCACGAAGGTCACCACGTCCTTGGCGCACCCGAACCTCTTGCCGTCGGGTGAGAAGAATCTCACTCGCTTCTTCTTCTTGGACGTCTCCACGCTGGCTCGCCACCCCGCGCTGAGCCGCCGGCCGGTCTCCGCGAGCACCCTGTCGCGGAGCTTGGCGGTCTCCGAATCCCCCGGCATCGGCGCCGGTTGCGTGGGCATGACTCCCGCGTGGACGTCCTCGTCGTCTTCGTCCTCGTGGCTCCCGGACGGCGAAGGCGCCGGTTGCGTGCCCATCACCGAGCCGAGATGGTGATCCCCCTCGGAGGAGACGCCGAGCGTAACCTGCGAGTCCGGGACGGCCTCGTCGTCGTCGTCGGCGGCGGCCTCGTCGCTGTCGGCGCGCGCGGGGTCGCCCGTCTCGGAGGCGATGCGCTCGCGGATCGGCCCGGCGGGATCGAGGTTCTCCTGCTCCTCTCCCGCTCCCGCCAATAAAGTTCCCCGACGATGAGGCGTCGCCGTCGCCGTCGACGCCCCAGCCTTGGCGCGCTTCTCGTCGCCGGCGGCCCGGTCCATCCCCGGCGATCCCACCGTCTCCAGCGCGCCGCGCTTCATCGATCGACGATACGGCGGCCGACACTCACACCGATCGCGCCCACTCCTCTGTGCGGCTGATGAGGTGACGAGCCCCCCACAACGGCGTTGGCACCCCGGAGCCAACTTTGAAATTCCAGGGTACATTTTTGGACCCATTTTTTATGACATCGATGCCAGCCGTTTCCGTGCGTGCCGTGCCGAGGTGTGGTCGGGAGAATGGATCAAACCTGATCCGGAAGTTGGGGGCTCGAGTGTGACTGTCGTCCGTACGAAGGTGTCTCTTTGAAATTAGATTTAGCGAGCGTTTCTCGCCGACGGGTACCACACTCGAAATGCTCGAACTTGATTCCACTGCTTTGGTTCGAAGGGTCGCGCCGCACAATGAACCGTTATCGCCAGTCTAATCGCCCACACGCCCTCGTGTAGATATTGGATATTCCACAGTTAGAACAAGTTAGAACAAGCCATGTCGTGATGGTTCGAAGTTCGACCAGTAGAAGGCGCGCGGAGGGCAAGATGGGAGGCGACATGGCGGAGCCCGGAGCGGTGAAAAAGGTCCACACGGACCCGGACTTTTGCGAGGTGCCCATGTCTCCCCTCTTCAGCGGTCCATCGCCGAGCTCGGTGCGTGTCATACCCGCGGACCCCGCTAAAAACCAAATTCCGACCCTCGGCAGTTCCGCGATCGCGACGCCCGAGTAGAACGACGGCGATGCGGCGCCTCGGACGCTCTATTTTGCCCCGATCCTCGGCATATACCGGAGTGGGACGCATTTTGATCATCCACGCGCCCGATACGCCGCTCGATCCCGTGCTTTCGCCCGCCCGACGCCTCCCCTCGCGAGGGGTCGCCATGGTGCAAACAAGCTTCTTCGCCTCGAGTGCCGCGCTTGACCGACAAGACCCGCCTGACCGCCATCCCCACGCCGAATTCCGCAGATCCAACACGCGCTCATGTCGGAAATGAACGATAGTTTGCTTCAGGGCAACGTGGTCGAGCTCACGGGTGCGTCTCGATCCCTCCAGCGCGCGTGCGCCGCCCCCGGTTCTACCCGCCAACACCCCCCCATCGGCAGCGAAGCATTTATCTTTTTCTCCCGACCGACACGACCCCCCGGACCCGGGCCTGACCCTTCCCGCCCCGCCGATTCCGCGCAGAGGAGGAGAGGCTCGTGCACATGAAGCGCAGTCACCAGGCGAGGAAGCACAGGAACCGTCACGACAGGACCGACGGCGGCAACTTCGACAAACCGTCCACCAACGGCGATTCCAAGGCGCTCCCAAAAAAGTCCACCACGGTCAAGGTCGGCCTCAGCGCCGACGGCAAGGCGTCCGTGTACGTCGTCGCGGCCGGGGATTCCGATCTCTCCAGCGGCGCGTCATCACCGAACGGTGTGGAGCGCAGCTTCTCCGGCAAGGGCGCCACCGGGCGACGAAGGCGCGGGTCCGTCATCGAGTACGACGAGACCGAGCTGGCCGTCGCCAAAGAGGGCCTCGAGACGGAGATCAACACCCAGCGCGCCAACTCGCGGTCGTTATCGGAGTACGTCACCACCCTGGAGGACGAGGATGCGAGCTCGGATGTTGTGAACATGCGGGATAAGAGCCGCACGATGGAGGACTTTATGGTGAACGACGCCAAGACGCTCGCGAGCGCGATGTTGCAAAAAGCGGCGGGCGTGGCGGTGATGCTGGAACACGCCAAGGTTGACAACCTCCCCTCGTTTCTGTCGTGCATCAAGGAGAACGAGATCGACCTCATGAGCATCAACTCCAGGAACACCAGCGGGACCACCGCGCTGCACGTCGCCGCGTCGAACGGCTGCATGAAGGTGCTCATGCACCTCGTCACCGAGGTGTGCGTCGACATCAACGCCACCGACAACTGGAGCAGAACCGCGCTGGACGAGGCGACAAAGGCGGGACACGAGGAGGCTGTTCGTCACCTCCTCGCCGCGGGCGCCAGGCACGGCGTGAACATCGACTGGAACAGGGGCACTAAGCAGCCCATCGAGACACCGCCGAGGAACTCCCCGGAGCCGCCCGAGCAGCCCGGCATGATGGCCAAGTCCAAGTCCTCGGGCGGGAGGAGGCGCCGCGCGTCGCTCACCGACCTCGCTCAGCTGGACGCGCCGGGCCAGTCCGCGCCGGGCCTGGACTCGCCGACGAGCAAGCAGTACAACACCATCGCCATGGACCCTGATAACTTCATCGGGTCCTCACCGCGGGTCAAGGCATCTATGGCGGATAACCCCACCAAGGTGCCGTCCAAGTTGTCGTCGCAGTCGTCCTCCACGGAGGCGCCCGCGACGCCCGACGCGGCCGCCAAGTCCATCAAGGTGAAGAAGATGAAGGGCCCGCAGGACGGCTCCGACTCCGACGACGACGCCGACGGTGCCGTCACCATAACGGAGGCGACCAAGCAAAAGCTCCAGGCGATCGCCGACGAGGATTCCAGCGGAGGAGATTCCAGCGACCCGAGCGCGGCGATGGCGGTTTCAAAGGAGAAGCAACTGGACGACGCTTTCAACACCCTGGAGCGCTCGATGACCCAGAGCGTGTACTTCCTCCCGGACGGAACCGCGGAGTGGGAGCTGCTGCCGTGGGACGTCAAGGTGGACGACGTCGTGGGCGAGGGTGCCTTTGGGGAGATTCGATGCGGCCGGTGGCGCGGTTCCCCCGTGGCGATCAAGACGCTCAAGAGCGACTGCATGACGGACGCCATCGCGCTGAAGGAGTTCAACTGCGAGATGTCCATCTGGTGCCGTCTGGTGCACCCGAACATCGTGCAGTTCCTGGGCGTGGGGTACAAGGCTGGGCAGCCGCCGATCATGGTTTGCGAGCTGATGGGCGGCGGGTCGCTGCAGCAGAAGCTGCTGGAGCTGCAGTCGTGGGGCAAGAAGATGGACTTCGATCGCGCGTTCAAGATCGCGAGCAACATCGCGGCGGCGCTCAACTACATGCACTCCAGGCGACCCTACGCCGTCATCCACCGCGACATCAAGCCCGCGAACATCCTGCTCACCGGCAACGGCGTCGCCAAGGTTGCGGACTTTGGCCTCTCCAAGATGTTCGACATCACCACGCCTCGAGAGCCCGCCCGGGACGACGAGGACGTTCGCCTCTCGCCGTCCTTCCTGCCCACCACGGAGAAGAAGTCCGCGGAGTACGTCGAGAAGGTGTACTCGCAGCTGTACAACCACGCGTTCCTGATGACCGGGGAGACGGGTGCGTACAAGTACATGGCTCCCGAGGTTTTCAAGCACGAGTTTTACGGTCTCAAGTGCGACGTGTACTCCTACGCCATGGTGGTGTACGAACTGTTCGAGGGTTTGCTGGCGTTCGGTGACCCGATCACGTGGGCGCACAGGGCCGCGAGCAGCGACAAGGCACGACCGGGGTGGAACTTCATGGCTGCGTACGAGAGCAGACGGTGCGAGGAGATGTGCAAGCTGGTGGAGCAGTGCTGGCACTCGGATCCGAAGGAGCGGCCGACGTTCATGCGCGTCGCCAACGTCCTGCGCAGCATCGGGTACATCTCTAAATTCGAGAAGAAGGCTGCGCTCGTCAAGGGGAAGAAGGGTGCCGCGGGGGGTGCGGGGGATCAACCCGGGTGCAACTGCGTCGTCATGTAACGCGGCGCTTTTGTCGGGTGGGGGAAACGAAAGGAAGAAATAATTTCAAGACTCTGATGTAATCACTATATTATGTGCTGACACGACTAACCGCTCGAGACGCGCGCTACGAATCCCGTCTTCGTCTTCGCCCCTAACGGTCGCCGTCGCCGTCTTCGTCTTCGCCCCTGATTGTCGCGCCCAATGTCCGAAGCTGCCGAGATATGAGCTCGTAGCTCGTAAACGTGATTGCCGCCGCGGGCGTCGTCCTCACCAGGTTGGTCCCCACGCCCCTGTAGAACGCCCTCCAACCCCCGCCGTCCTTATATATCCGTCCAATCAACCCGAACAGTCCCTCGAACGGCCCCAACCCCTGCACGTGCGCGTGCGACCGAATCACCTCGTGCGGGTACCTGTCAAAAAACACGACGTCAGTACAATTGCCCATACGGAAATAAAAAAATAAACGTACGTCACCGAGCTCGCCACCATCTTGGCCACCGCGGACGCCACCACCAGCTCCGTCGGCGTGAGTGCCTCCACGCCCTTACCCCGCCGCGTCGCCAGCTCCAGCTTGAGCTGCTCGTACACCGGGAACTGGATCACCACGTGCGATATCCCCGCCAACGAGGGCGCGAGGCCGCTGTACAAGCCCCTCACGCCCTCCTCGGCGGCGACCCTTCGAAGCGCGGAGAACGCGCCGCTGTACGGAACCCGTCTCGGCATCGACGCGCGCAACGCCTCGGAGTGCTGCACCTGCAGCCGGGTCTTGACGACCCACAGCGGGTTGGTCACGAACACCGTCGCCATCCCCGCGCCCGCGGCGCTTATCATGTGCCTCAGATGCGGCGACGACGACGGCGCCGCCCCGGTCGCCTCGGAGCCGCCGCCGCCGTGCGCGGGTTCCATGAACTCCTTGAGCCCCTCGTACACGGTGAAGTACACCGCCCAGTTGGGTAAGAGCGCGACGATCGTCGGGGTGAGACCGCGGTAGAGCCCGAGCGCCCCTTCCGTCCTGGCGATGGCCGAGAGCGATTGGAGCGTCGACACGTACGCGTCTCCCCCGACGCGCAGGGTGGACACCTGTAGCCTGGTTTTGAGGACGTCCAGCGGGCACACTATCGTCGCCGCGATGGCGCCCGCGGCGGATCCCGCCAGCGCGTGGCTCACCTGCGGATCGGTGAGCGCGTACGTGGCGTCGTGGAGGATGCCGCGTCGAGGCATCGCGGGCGGCGGCCCGCGCGCGACGCCGCGCACGGCTGTGCTCTCGACCGCGGACGGCGCGGTGAACGGCGTGGATGCCGATGATGAGGACGCGACGCGCGCGGCGTTCGCGAGCGCTCGCTCGAACATGGAACGACGCCAGTCCCGCGAGCGCTGCGAGACGGCACTCGGCGTCGTAATCCTTCCGCCGCTCGCGTCCGCTGCTATCCCGCGGGTCTCCGATCCGCTCGCGTCGCCGCAATCGCGAGTCTCCGCGCCCGTCCCACCGAGGGACCCCGAGGGGTCCCACTCCCGCGATCCGAACATCGCTGATACGCGCTCGCCCTCCAGCGACGCGCGCCTACTACTGACTCCTCGATTGAGCCGCCGCAACTTCGCAACTTTGGTTGGTGAACGAGCAGACTGCACATGTTTCAGTTACGAAAATATATATCAATTACGAATTAGTGGGGTATTATATGAGCAAACAACGTAAATGTGATAAACACGTTTAGTGACTTTGCTCAGACAACAAGGCCCCACAACAGCACGAGCGCCGAAAGTGTTCGTTCCTCGGTCCGGGCCGAAAGCGCCACCGAACCACGACAACGCCTCGGAATGCGCGATAAGACGTCGTCGGCTGATACGCGTTCTTGGACTCGACGACGAGCGTTTTCCACTTTTTCTTATCTTGGTGTGCTTCGTATCGCAGTATCCGCACGCGCGACACGCACAGCACGCGCGCACCCATCCTCAACATCCCCACCGATACCTTCGCCTACTTTGTCTCCGACATGTTCTCCGTGCGATCTTCCCGCGCGATATACGCGGCGCTCGTCGCGCTCCTCGCGTTCGGCGCGTGCTTCGCGCACGCCACCGCCGCCGCCACCTCCGATACGCCCACTCCCCGCCGCTCGCTGCAGCAGGCCGTCGCGGCTTCTCGCGACGCCGCGGTCGCCGACGCTACGGTCACCACCGAGCCCACCGTCGCCGACGTCAGCAGGCATTCCTACAGCTACTCGAGCGGATGCTCCAGCGCCTCGATCCAGAAGACCGGCTTCGTGGACCTCCAAACGTGCAGCAGCCGCGACGAGTGCTGCCCTGGGTACACCTGCTCCAGCGACAAGGTCTTCGCCAAGGTGGACTTCTACGCACCCAACGGCCGCCGCCGCAGCCTCCTGCAGGAGGACTTGAGCCGCGGCCACAGCTACTACAACTCCGCCGTCAAGACCACCCACGTGGAAACCGGCTACGTTGCAGAAACCGTCAGATATTCCCGACCGGTTTGCTGCCTGGGCGGACCGCTTCTGGAAAACCAGATCGATAACCCGGCCTTGTCCTTCGACTACGCCCAGGCCACTCAGCTCATCTGCAAAGAGGATGTTGATCCTGCCACTGCTGGCTGTCCGCGGGCGTCCACCATCGCGGGCCTGCAGCAAGGCGGGCCGGGGACGGTTCCTGCTACGGTCAACGAGTTGGCGTGCCTCTGCTGCACGGGGCGCGCCACGTTTCGGTTGTTTCAGGAACGCATAGCATTCTGGTGCAACACCATCACGGAAAAAGGGCCGTCGGGCACACCGATGTACTTAAACGGTGTATGCCCGAGGTACGGCGTCTAACCTCTCTAATCACCGAGTACGCAGCCGCACATCACATCCGCCGCTCTCCGACGTGAACCAAACCCGCCGCTCCATCCGCGGGCCAGCACCCACGACACCCACGACACCCACGACACCCACGACACCCACGACACGAACACACCCACGACACGAAACGTTCGATACACCACCGAACGCACCGCACATGCCGTCCAGTCGCAGCGCATCATCATCCTCTGGGTGCGACCGACCTGACGACGACGAGAACCGAACCGACGATAAAAATAGAACGCGGATCCGTCTAAACTCTAACGTTGTAATACGACGTCGAGCCGCTTCTTAATCATCGTCGTCAACCGCGCCTTTACCTCCGTCCCGATCGTCGTAGACATGACAGACCCGAGGTGGAATCTTAAACGCGGGATAGACACCGAAGATACCGGGTGATGATACCGACGATGACGAAATGGGACGAGCAGACTGCACATGTTTCTGTTACGAAAATAAATACCAACTGCGAATTAGTGGGACTGTACATGAGCAAACACACTAACTGATAAACAGCTTTAAGACCCCTTTTCATCGTCTCCGAGAGGTGCACGAAAGAAGAGTTGTCGTCAGTCGGCGTGTCCGCTGCAGGCAAAGAACCTTGGACACGTCACGCTCTCCAACGTTGCCCTCCTCCTAGGAATGCACGACGGCTCGACCCCTCTCTCGGAGACGGCGAATGGAGCGCCTCGGAGATGGTGAAATGAGGACACACACAAAAGCGGCTCTCGTGTGTCGTTTCGGAGTATCCGCACCGCGACCACGCAGCACGCGCGCACCTAACCTCAACATCCCCACCGATACCTTCGCCTACTTTGTCTCCGACATGTTCTCCGTGCGATCTTCCCGCGCGATATACGCAGCGCTCGTCGCATTTCTCGCGTTCGGCGCGTGCTTCGCGCACGCCACCGCCGCCGCCACCTCCGATACGCCCACGCCCCGCCGCTCGCTGCAGCAGGTCGTCGCGGCTTCTCGCGACGCCGCGGTCGCCGACGCTACGGTCACCACCGAGCCCACCGTCGCCGACGTCAGCAGGCATTCCTACAGCTACTCGAGCGGATGCTCCAGCGCCTCGATCCGGAAGACCGGCTTCGTGGACCTCCAAACGTGCAGCAGCCGCGACGAGTGCTGCCCCGGGTACACCTGCTCCAGCGACAAGGTCTACGCCAAGGTGGACTTCTACGCACCCAGCGGCCGCCGCCGCAGCCTCCTGCAGGAGGACTTGGGCCGCGGCCGCAGGGACAGGGACAGGAACAGCTACTACAACTCCGCCGTCCAGACCACCCACGTGGAAACCGGCTACGTCGCCGAGGGCAGATATTCCAAACCGGTTTGCTGCCTGGGCGGACCGCTTGTGGAAGACGTGGTCGATAACCCGGCCTTAGACGGGGCCCAGGCCACCCAGCTCATCTGCAAAGTGGGTTTGGTGGATGCCACTGGCCTCAACACAGGCCTCTCTGGCTGTCCGCGGCAGGAAACCATCGCGGGCCTGCGGGGCGGCGTTACTATGGCTGAGGCTGCGGCCGACGAGTTGGCGTGCCTCTGCTGCACGGGGCGCGCCACGCTTCGGTTGATTCAGGCTTTCGGCGGAGTTCCGCCGCTCGTATCATTCTGGTGCAACACGAAAGAATCGCCGGACCGATCAGGAGATTTCATCAACGGTGTATGCGAGAAGTACTTCTAACCTCTCTAATCACCGCCGAGTACGCCGCCGCACATCACAGCCGCCGCTCTCCGCCGTGAACCAAACCCGCCGCTCCATCCGCGGGCCACCACCAACGACACCAACGACACCCACGACACCCACGACACGAACGACACGAACGATACGAACACACCCACGACACGAAACGCTCGATACACCACCGAACGCACCGCACATGCCGTCCAGTCGCAGCGCATCATCATCCTCTGGGTGCGACCGACCTGACGACGACGAGAACCGCACCGACGATAAAAATAGAACGCGGATCCGTCTAAACTCTAACGTTGTAATACGACTTCGAGCCACTTCTTAATCATCGTCGTCAACCGCACCCTTACCACCGTCCCGATCGTCGTAGACATGACAGACCCGAGGTGGAATCTTAAACGCGGGATAGACACCGATGATACCGGGTGATGATGATAGCGACGATGACGAAATGGACTAAACGTTCAGTTTTCGTTTACTTCAATTCGATGAATATGTCCCGTAGTCTCCCCCCGCCGTCGTCCCTTCACTTCGCATCCTCGAGCTCCAGCACGGCTCTCGCGTGCGACAAGTTCGGCGACGACCGTACCACCCACTCCACCACGTCCTTCAACACCGCGAACTCGTGGTGCCGCGCGATGTCGTGCATCACCCGCAAGTCATCCGCCACGGCGCTTTGATCCTCGACGCACTTGTACAACCCGCCGCACGCGCACCTCGCGCCGAGGTGGCTCACCTTGATGCGCCGGTCCCGCCCGCATCGAAGGTCCTGCAGCTGCGCGGTCCGAACGCGCTCGTTGACGTGCGCCACGAGCGTACCCTCGATCCACTGCGGATCGTAAGGGTTCCCGCACGAGACGCAGTCCCAGTTTTGTTCCTCCACCAATCTCTCGTCCCTGCACAGGTCCAGGTCCACGCACGCGCTGCAGTAGTCGCACACCGCGTCGCGCATCACGAAGGTGACGCACGGCTCGCGGAACTCAGCCATCGGAGCGTACTCGGGGACTCGAAGGAGCTTGAGCGCGTTCTTGCGAAGCAACGCCACCGGTCCCTCCACGCCCGTATCGAGCGAGAGCACCGCCACCAATGTCTTGACGAACGCCAGCGCGGGTGAGCCCCGGAGTTCGGTTGGGAGGTGCGCGCCCGGCGGGTTTGGGAATTTGTGCTGCGGCCCGAGGTTACGGGCCGTTCCCGGGCCGAGAACGCGGTTAATCTCGCCCACCAAACGGAGGATCCGCTGGGAGAAGTACCCGCGCACCTGCCCCGCGAGCCACGCGGACCTCTCCTCCGCCGCCGCCTCCCTCGCCTCGCGGCCCTGGAGCTGGGTCATCGGTTCACCCGGGTTCAATCCGTCGGCGTCGTCCTCGAACGTCACCGAGGGCGGTTCCGTCGCGGGCTGGGGCGGGGTTGAGTCCAACGCTTCGTCGCCCTCGTCCTCCAGACCGGTGCTCCGGACGTTGGGCACCGGGCGCGTGTTGGCGTTGTCCTCCTCGTCACTCTCCACCTCGTACTCGGGTTCGCGGTCGACGTCCTCGAGCCCGCCGCCAAAGTCCCGCTTCCACGGCCTGAAGATAAACTCGGACACGACAACCTCGAAGTGCTCGCGGATAGACTCGGGGAGGAACGACGCGATGTTCCAGTGCATGTCCAGCGCCTCGGCGGCGTCGTCCACCCCGTTCGCGCCGGTGGTCTTCGGGTCGAGTTCGAAGTCGTCGGGGCCGAGGGTGTCGTGCCCGGACCACTGCTTGGCGCCGGGGAGCGCGGAGGCCAGCAAGCCGCCGTAATCGTAAGGACCGCGGAAGAGAAGCGAGTGCCACTGACGCGAGGGCTCGAGTTCCAGCCATGAGAAGAGCTCGCGTCTGCGGAGGGACGCGCGGAGGCCGTCGACGAACGCGGCGGCGGACGCGAGCCTGTTCTTGCCGGTGGCGATGGTGATGGTCTGCATGTCCGCGTGGATCACCGTCGCGCCGAGCTTCTTCACCTCCGCCAGCAGGAGCGTAAACACCTTCTTCATGCACAGCTCCACCAGGTGCCGCAGCGCGGGCTCGCGAAGGGACGAGAACGCGGAGAGGAGCCAGCGCCTGAGCTGCCCGAGGAGGGCATCCGCGTACGGGTTACGTCGTTCCGTGGCGTCCACCAGCCAGTTGTTGACGAGCGTTCGCAGCGTCCTAAACGCGGCGGCCGCTTCGTGCCCGCCCCGGACGCCGCTGTCGCCCTTATCCTTACCACCGCCAACGGTGCTCTGCTCGTACCCCAACAAAGCACCCTGCTCCAGGTCGTTGAGGAGGTGCGCGTTGGCGATGGCGCACACGGCGAGGTGGTGCGCCTTGAGCTCGACGCACACACACCGGTACGCCCCCGGGTTGTTCACCTCCGCCCGCGTGGTCACGAGGGTATCGTCCAGCCCGGAGAGCGCGCCGTCGCCGCTACCGCCCCCGAGGTCCGGCACCCCGCCGGGCCCGGTCCACAGGAGCTGAGCGGAGTCCCGCAACGCCCGCGCGAAGAACGTATCCGCGGTGTGAAGGCACCAGTCGCTGCCGAGGTTACCCACGGGGATGTGCGCGTACCGCGAGATGGCGACGCGTTCGGCGAGCCAGTCGCCGGCAGCCGCGACGCGCGTACACGCCGTCTTGGCGGCGTTGACCTGCCACCCGATGGCGGGCATGGACGCGGAGTCCGCGGCGTTGGCGGGGACGCACACCACGGGAAGCCTGGCGAGCGCCGGGATCATGGCGCCGAGCCGACCGGCGACGCCTTCCCTCCGGATCGATCCGTCGGCTCCGGCGTCGACGCCCGAGTCCGCGGGAGCCTCCACGAGGCACAGCGCGGGTCCCTTGGGATCCTCGAGGTACGCCTGGAGGTGCCTGGACACCGCCGCGCCCGCGGCTTCGTCGTCTTTGACGTACTCCACGGTCCACTTGACCGAGGGTTCACCCTCGTCAGTCGCCGCGTCGTCGGCGACGGCGTCGTCCGCGGCGGCTTTGAGCTCAGCCCTCGCGGCGCGCCACCCTCGGTCCATCGACGCGGCAGTCACCTCGCGCACGCCCTGTTGCCGCCGGCCGTTACCCACGGCGCCGGGCTCGACGACCACCAAAACGGCGGATCCCGCGGCTGGGGTGTGAAGCGCGTAGACGCCCTTGTCCTTGCCGCCGGCGCGGTACAGAGACACGTGGCGCATCATGCCGCGGACCGCCGTGGTGGAATCCGGATCGGCGAGGGGTACGTACCCGCACTCCGCGGTGGTTCGCATCTCGAGGTCGTCGAGGTCGTACTCGAGCACCGCGTTGGCGTCCTTGGCGTCGGCGTCGCGGCGCAGGGTGGCGACGCAGCCGACTCGTTGCACCGCCGTCTCGATCAGCGGGACGTGCCGCTCGAACACGCCGAGGACGTTGGGGTCGGCGAGTAGGTCGACAACCTCGAGGCCGGAGGTGAACTCTGACTCTTCCATCTTGACCTCGTACACGTGCTCAGCCTTGGCGCCGCGAGGGAGAATGGCGGCGACGCGCTTCTTGCCGCCGAGGCCGAGGTCGCCCTCCCGGTCCGGCGACCGCATCGCCACCGTGAGGCGACGCGACACCTTGATCGGGACGGAGTGGATCGTGCCCGCGGCGAGGACCCACGCGGTGAAGTGCCCGGGTCCCGCGGAGTTGGGCTCGATCTGAACCAGCTGCCACGCCGACGACGCCAGCGTTCGCTCTCGCGACTCCACAAACGCGCCCAAGCCGCCGGGGCCAAACGCCCTGGGGCGGGTCATGGATCTGCCAAAGCCGGGGGTGACGCCGCCCGCCGCGGCGAGGGCATCCGCCTCCTGCACCCGGCGTCGCTTGCGCTCGGCTTTTTGCAGCCGCCACTTCGCCTTGTGGTGCTGGAGCCAACCGTCAAAGTCGTCCTTCTTGTCGGGGCACGCGCCCAACGCCTCCAGCGTCTCTCGCGCAATCTCCACCGGGTCCATCGCGTCGCGGCTCTTGCGGACGTTGCCGGTGGTGCGGCCGGGCGTGGGGCCGGATCCCGGGACGGCGCGGGATGCGAAGGCGCCGGTCTCCGGTGTCGTGGGTACCCCGCCCGGAGCCGCGTCCTCGGCGGCGCCGCGGAAAAACCGTTGGACCCTGGGCCCGGATGTCTTGCCGATGAGCGTACCAGGGGCGCCGCCGGCCATGTCCTCAATGTCGAGCTCGTCGCCCGGTCCTTTCTTGCCCGGGGTGGTGGTTTGGTCCAACGCGGGTGCGTTGGGGTCCTTGGCGGCGAGCTCGTTGCGTTCGTGTTGCGCTCCGAATAGGTCGGCGAGTTTGCGCTGCTTGAACTTGTCATCCTTCTCCCGCAGCATCTTGTGGAGCCAGTCGGGGTGGATGACCCGCGGGCAAGGGTTAACGACGTGCTGGAGCGCGGCGGGGATGCTGATGATCTTCTGGATGGCGTTCCCGAGGCGCTGCTTGTAGTATTCCCAGTCGAGCATCTCCCTCATGTCGGGGACCTCGTCGGGCTCGCCGGGGGGGATATCCTTCGTCCACTCGCGGAGGAAGGACCGGGCGACCGCGGGCTCAGCCTGGAAGATGGTCACGGGCACCGCCTTCTGCGACGTGGGCGCGTCCGTCGGCTTCTTGGTGATGATGTACTGCGCCTTGAGACCCTTGTCGTTGACGATGTCGTTGCCGATGAAAGCGCCGAGCCGACGCGCCGTCGTGCACGCCGACGACTTCCTGTCGCCGTACTCCGCGAGGCTCTTGGACATGGTCGTCGCTTCGGAGATGTAGTCGACGAGGTCCTCGTCGGTGAGATCCTTACCTTTGCTGTCGAGCATGTCGAGCCACTTGTTCGCCACCTTGCCGACGGCGTCGTAAACCTCCTCCAGCGTGGTTCCTTTGAGAAACTCGTCGAAAACCTCGGTTTGGAACATCTTGATCAGCTTGAGCTCACCGCGGCGCTTGACCTCGAACCCCTTGAGCTCCTCGAGGGAGCCGTCGAAGTTGAACACCGCGTATCGCTTCTTGATGAGGACGCCCTCCGCCTTGGACGCGGGGAGGATCATGGCCTTGTACGGTCCGTCGACTTCAAACTCGATTGTCATCTCGGAGGAGGTCTCGTAGGTCCTCTTCTGCTTGTCGGTGAGGGTCTGGTACTGGTCGTTGGTGCACTGCAACGCCGTCAGTCGGTTCAGGACGGAGCACGGGTAGGAGATGGTGACTTTCTTCTTGTCCACGCCCTCCTTGGGCTTGAGGGTGAACTCCTCGGGGAAGGACCCGGGGAGGCAGCACCAGATGCCGTCCGTGTCGAGCTCGAGGGGCTTGCCGATGTCGTCGACGAGCCGCTTGGCCATCTGGATGATCTTGGCGCCGGTGTAGGTCACCACGCCGGCCATCTCCATGGAGTACCAGCGCGCACCCTTGCGCATGACGTACCCGTAGAACGAGTTGAGGATGCACTTGTGCGCCAGCTGAAGAGAGTCGAAGAGGGTCACCATGTCCTTCGACTCCTGCACCGCGATGGGGTTGCCGCTCTTCTTCGCGTCACCGAGCTTACCCTTCCACATCTTGTTCAGGCCCTTGTACTCGTACCTGCGGTCGCGGAAGTTCTTCACCGTGTCGACGTAAAAGCCGTTCTCGCGCTGGCAGATTCCGCCAATCTTGGTCTCCGTGATCGGCTTGTCCGTGGCGCGTTTGTACACCTTCTGGCTGTACATCTTGAGACGGCTCTTCTTCGCGACAGCCTGCTCCTCGTACGAGAGGTCCGCCCAGTACCTCGGTTTCCCATCGCTCAACGCCGGGAACTTCTCAGCCTCGAGCTGCGCCTTGATGGCGGCGTATTCCGAGGACGTCGCGGCGGAGTGCTCGCCCCTCCACAGCCACTCCATCTCCCTGAGGCAGGTCTTACCCGGCCTGTTGAAGTCGCAGGACGCGCACACGTCCTCCGTGACCATCGCGGAGGGTTGAAGTCGGTTGGTGAGGATGATGTTGGGGTACATCGCGGCGACGTCGAGGTGGTAGATGAGTGGCTTGGCCATCTGCGTCGGGTTATCGCGCAGATCCACGAGCTTCTCGGCGATGGCGGCGCGAACCTCGTCGTAGTTCTCGACATCCTCCGGGGTCATCTGCTTACCCTCGTGGTACAGCGCGTACTTGAGGTCCTCGTCGAGGGAGTCGAGCAGGCCTTGGTACCCCTTGGGGTTCATCCTGAACTTGGTCGGGATATCGGCTCGGAAGACACCAGCTTCGAGGCACTCCACGTGTCCGCCGATGTACGTCTCGGACTCCAGCAGGTGGCCCCTGAAGTGCTTCTCACCTTCGCTCTGGGTCTTGTTCGGGCACACGATGTTGGCGCGGTACGCCTCCACCATCAACAGCGCCTCGCACAGGGTACCGGAGCCCTTCCGGAGCACTTCGTCGGGCGACAGCGGGATGATCGTCGCGAGCGAGAAGATGAAGGGGTGCACGTAGGTCATGTAGAGGTAGTAGGTGGACACCGCGTCGGAGACTGAGTAGGCAGCCATGTGGTGCGGGTGCGTCTGCGCGAACGGGAGCATGTCCTCTGGGTCAACCTCCACGGGATTATATCCCAACTTGGCCTTGGTCACCGCTTTCAAGCCGTGTGAACCCGCGGGGAGGTATGAATCGCGCTTTACCCACGCGAACGCGTCGAGGTGCAGCGCGCTCCTCGAGCGGCACTCGCCAGTCTTCCTGTCGCACCGCATGCCGAGCTCGAGGTACATGCTCATGCCGCACTTCTCCGCCCTGGTCTCCACGAAGGGCCAATCGAAAAAGTCACCGTTGTAGGTGACGTAGACGCTGGGCTGCACCTCGCGCATGTGATCGAACCAGCGCCTCAACAGCGCCGCCTCGTCGGGCTCGTTCCACACGATGAACGGCCCGGGGTACTCCGGCTTGGGGTTGTACTCGAAGTCGTCGACGTCGGCACTCACCACCTCGCGGTTGATGATCAAATAGCCCTGCCCGTCCAGCATGTACGAGATCATAAACACCTGATCGTACTCGGCGTCGGGAAACTTGAGCGGCAGCTTGGTGGTCTCGATGTCGAACGCGCAGATCTTGACCTCACCGCGCGCGAGCATGTCACCACGGTGCGTCAGCGTCACCTCGCCCTGCACCGCCTTGACCTGGTACCACCAGCCGCACCGGGTCTCGGTGTCGATGAGGAATCGCATGTGATACGGGACGTCGTACTCGCGGATGTCCATCATGGCATCCGCGTAGTTGGCGATGGCGCGCTTGCCCTTGGTGGACTTCTGCTCGCCGCCGCGGCTGACGCCGTGGTGCGCGCGGCCCGCGTGGGCCACGGCGCTGGCCTCCATCTGGTGCAGCGCCTCGTACGCCTCCGCCGCTTCGGACCGCGACTGGTTCTTCTTCACCATCGGCAGCACCTCGCGCCTGACGTCCATCAGGTCCTGGACCGTCGCGAAGGTCACCTTGAGGTACTTCTGCGTCAGTCCCGACAGGTGGTTTTTGAGGTCCAAGTCTTCCTTGTCCTCCACCGTCACGTTCAGGATCTTACCCTCGTACCGGCGGCGAAGAAACGCCTCGACGTCGTGTTCGCAGTCGGGTTTGGTGGCGAGGAGAAAGTACGGGGCGTACCGGACCTGCGCCTTGAAGGTGTCGCCGTCCTGCTGCATGAAGTAGCAGTTGACGGCGCTGAACTCCTTGCCGGTCTCGGGCTCCTGAATGGTGGTCTGGATCGCGTGGGCGGAGAAGGGTTCGGTCCGTGAGTTTGCGGAAATTTGAAAAGCGGGAAAAAGGGGTGGGGTGCCAAGCTTGGGAGATTTTTGAATCGAGCGCGGGAGGTGTGGAGCGCGGGGCGGTCATCGACGGGGGTATCGCGGATGGATCGATGCGATCCCGTCCTTTGATACCGCCCTATTCGACGAAAGCGCCCGTATCGGGTGGTTCGGGCACTCACCGATGACACGTTCACCAGCCATCCGAGCCTCTCGTCGCCCTCCGTGAAGTTCACGAAGCCGAGCCCAGCCTCGAGGGCGTCCTCTTCCTGCGCCATCTGCAGCCTCGACTTCTGGTTCTTCCAGTCGCCGTCGCCGCCCTTGTCGCCGCGGCCGCGTGAGGCGTGATGGCCCTTACCCCTGCCGGCCTCTCCGTACATGTTGCCCTTGGAGCGGCCGGAGGCGCCGCCGCTGAACGCGGGAGCACGGCCCATCGTTCGTGAAGTTCGACGGATGTGTGCCCACTGCTTTCAGGGGATGCCCGATCTGGCGAACCCGCGACCCTTGCCCTTCGGTCGTGTAAGCCCGCTCGCTTCTCTCGAGAGCCCACTCGCGCTCTCTCCTTCGCTCTGTCGCGCCGGCACGAACCACGGTTCGTCTCGCAGTCGCCGCGCGCGTCTCACTGTGACCGCCGATCACGGCCCACACGCCTGAAAAGTCGAGTCGAGATTCAAAATTTTTGGGTGTTTGCGTGCTGGTTTCGAAGCCCACCGCGAAAACAGTGGATATAAGCCACGACCAGGGAGCCACGACGCCTCACTCTCCTCCCCGCACCGTCACCATGCAGCTCAGGAACGGCACACAGACGCTCGATGCGTACCGTCCCACCTTCGATCCGCACTTGGATATCGCGACCGTGGTGTTCTCCCACGTACAGTGCGTCAAGACCCGCCACAGCCTCGCCCTGGTGAGCAAGTTGTGGAGGGACGCCTCCAAGACTGCCGCTGCGTACCCTCTCGAGTTCGACTTCGACGCGTTCCTGCACATGGCTTCTTGGATGCAGGATACTCATGTCATACGCCTGCTGGACAACGACGAAGCTCTGTCTCTACCCTACGAGAGAGTCGTTGGATTTCTTGGTGAAGAAACTGCGAACTACGTATGTGATATCTCTGCTTTCCGGGGGTGTGTAAGGCTGCTGAAGTGGGCGCGAGAGAACAACCGTGATTGGAGTACACACACGTGCTCTCTCGCAGCCCTTCATGGACAATTGCCCGCTCTCAAGTACTTGCACGAGAACGGGTGCCCTTGGGACTTCATCACGTGCCATAACGCCTCCCGTTACAGAAGCTGGGACTGTCTGCAGTACGCGGTGGATAACAAGTGCCCGGACTGGGAGAGATACGCCGAGATGTTCGCGAAGCACCTCCGATGAAATGGGAACAATAGATATCCACGTCGTCTTGCGCATCACAAACGTTCAATACGATACAATACGTCGGCATCCTCCGACGACCGCGTCACTCCCTGCTCGCCAAGATCTCCTCCGCGATCTCCCCAAAGTCAAACGCCCGTCCCGCACCCAGCGACGACGTCCACAGCAACGAAGCACCGAACCCCGCGTCCCTCGACCCGTCCACGTCGTTCACCGAGCTGTCACCCACGTGAGCCACTACGTGAGCGGATCCGACCAACCCCAGCCTCTCCAGCGCCACGTCGAATATTTTCCTATCCGGCTTGTCGCTCATCTGCTCCGCGGACACGACCACCGTATCGATCAAACTCTCGTCGAACCCGCAGTCGCGAAGCAGCTTGGGCAGGCGCGTGTCCCAGTTGGATATCACCGCAACTTTCACCCCCGCCGAGCGCAAGGACGCGAAAGCATCCTCGGCGCCGGGCGCGACGCACCACGCGCCTGGGTTTTCGTAGTGCGCGTACAGGTCGTCCAGCACGTGCGTCAGCTTAGGATCGTCATCCGCCAGGTTACCCATCGCCTGGGCGACGAGCGGCCGCCAGAACCCGCGGCCGTCGCCGACGTACCTCACTCCGTTTTGCCCCGGTGGCGGCGGCGCCGCGAACCCGGCTCGAATCGCCGCCTTGACCGACTCCCGCGTGATTCCCCGCACCCCGTGGACCCCCGCGAGCCGCATGTATGTCTCCGTCACGGGCTCCACGGGCGATAAGAGGCACCCGCCCACGTCCACGGTGAGCGCGCGCCATCCCCCGGGCGGAGCCGGCGGAAGCGAATCGCGCCGGATGGACGGATCGGTTCCATCCAGCGGGTACCCGTCGTTCAGTTCATCCATCAGCACCGATCGCACCCGTTTGGTGAGAGCTCGGTGGAAACGCGAGTCGAACGCCAGCACGGTGCCGCTCGGGTTCAACACGCCGTGCGGGTCGTGCGAGTAGTCGTACCGTCGGCCCGCGGCGTCGGAGACGACTCCGCCAGCCTCGCGTAAAAGCGCCTCACCCCCGCACGTGTCCCACTTCTTTGTACCCGCGCGGAGGAGCATGCTGCAATGCGCGGCGCCCTCGAGGACCCGGAGGAAGTGGTACCCGGTCGCGCTTACCTTGTCGCCTATCGTGGCGTTCGTGGTACGGAGCACGGCGTCGATCCTGTCGTCGCGAGTGACCCGGTTGACGCAACACGTGAAACCGGAACTCGGGTCGGAAATATCCCGGCTCCGCTCATCCCACACCCGTCCCGCGCCGAGTTCCTCCAGGCCGCGGACCCCCACGCCGCGACCGCCCCACACCGTCCGCCCCGCGCGGTGCGTGTGGAACGGCTGGCCGATGATACCCGCCACCGGCCTCCCGTCCACGGCGACTCCCATGAGACACGTCACCGCGCCCAAGTTGCCGGCGGCGAACTCGTTGGTTCCGTCCAGCGGGTCGACGTAGACGCACACGCGTGCACTGTCCACGGGCTCGCGGATGTGCGCGGGCCACGGGGTGCGTCGCAGGTCCACGGCGGAGGCGGCGGCGTCGGTGCGAGGCGCGACGAACCCGATCTGCGCGGACGAGGACGAGGTCGAGTTTTCACTCATCACTTCGAGCTGGCCCTCGTGGGACTCCTCGCCCACGACGGGCAGGGTCGGGCAGAACTCGCGCAGGGCACTTAGGATGTGTCGTTCGATGCGTCTGTCCGCCTCGGTCTGCGCGTCCTGCACGTACGCGCCCGTGACGTCGTCGCGTCCTCCCTTATCCTTCAGCCCGAGGTCTCCAGAGTCGAGCACTTGTCTGATGATGCCCTCGCTGTCGGCGCTGAGGTCTAGGAGGAGCGCCACGAGGTGCGGGACGCTGACTTTGGCGACTGGTGCTTCGGTGTCAGCGTGCCCGACGCCGTACCCTCGGATGTCGTCCGAGAAGGACACGGACGCGCGCGGAGGTCCGACGGGGGTTCGTCTCGTGATGCGGCACCGCTCAGAGCTGAGAAGGGCCACCGACGCTCTGTTGAGGGCGCGCATCTGGGCGGGCGGGACGATGGCGCGCGCGGACGAAAGCGACCGACGCATACGAGCGGTCACCGTGTGTCGGTGACCGGGCCTCAGCCCGCGCCAGATGGTGACGCTCGCCGACCACATGGCGTGTCGTGGTGTGAGTCGACACTCACTGGCTCGGGGTGCCTTTCGTGAAATAATGGAGAATATACCACAAGTGGTTATATAGTAAGATGCTTGATCTGAATTGAGAAATACAATATATGCACAGCAGACAGTCACAAACACTACACTTATTACGGTACTGAGATCAGTCCGTGGATGCGATGCGCTGGCGACGACCAATCGGAACTTCGCACAAGCGACCGAAAACGTGCTTCCCAAGTCCAACCGTCGTCAACGCCGAGAGCACGCCGGCGTCGCGGTGGGAGGCGAGATAGGTAATGTGGTGGCCCATCGTCGCCGAGGCGGTGATCCATAACCCGGGTCGGAGGCTGCTGGACCACTGCTGGGAGGGGTTGGGGGGCGAGCACGTCGACGATGGGCTGCTGGCAAACGCGACCGCCACGGTTGAAGATACGGGGGGGAACCACATGGACCCGCTGGTCGTTCGGCTGCTGTACTGGCTGGTCTACGTGCTGACCGCGGCGATCTTGTTGGTGTCCATGCTCAGGATCTTCCCGCCCCCCGACCGCGTGTTCCCGCGGAAGAAACCCGTCGCCGGGGTGGTGCCGTGGTGCTGCGCGGGGCGGATGCTCGGGTACGGGGTGATCGACTGGAGAGAAGGGAAGCTGACGCCGTTCTGGCGCTACTTCCGCGAGCGACACGACTTCCTGTCGCTGTTCATGGGCGACCACGAGTTCATCACCTTCCGCATGAGGCTCGCGCACTTCATGGCCGACTTGTGCTGCACCATGTCCCTCTCCATGGGCCTCGTCGACATCGAGAGCGGCGGCGTCGAGGGTGACTTTTGGACGCATCAGATTTGGGTCTTCGGAGCGCTCTTCGTGTATCAGATCGTCCTCGGCATCGCGTTAAGGGTCTCCGCGGTCGGGGCATCGGAGCGAGCGCTGCACGCGCCGGGCCGGCCCGAAACACGCGCGGTCGAGCGGAACTACTTCCTCACCTGCCTCGGTTTCTCAGCCGTCTCGCTCGCGTGCGCCGTTTCCTTTGTGCACGTCATGGATGAGTCCGGAGGGTGCGGAGATGGTTTCCAGACGTTTCTGGCGTACATGTACATCTTTGCGCTGTACGAGTTCTTCGGCTGGTTCGTCCTGCACCCCACGATCATCACCTTCAGGTGGGTCCTAGGAAGGCTGCTCCTGCGGTTCGGAACAGACGCGGAGACGGACGACGAGACGATGGAGTGCTGCTGGAAAAAGTTGCCGTGCTGCCCGTGCTGCGGGTGCCCGCCGCAGCCGTCCGCGCGGGTAGACCTGTGGGGATACGCCGCGGTGGAGCCGCACGAATCGAGCTCCAAGGGTGGGAGCGTCTGGTCCGACGTGGAGAGCGGCAACGCGTCGGTGGTGAGCCGGAGCCCGAGCTACCGGTCGCGGCACACCAGCGAACGCGACCTCGTGTTGGAGTGGAGGAAGAACAAGGCCCAGACGTCGCTGGTCGTCGCGCAGACGCTGTTGAAACGGGCGTCGAAGGCGAAGGAACGCGCGAAACTCGCACGGACGGAGACGGCAGCCGCGGAGGCGACGGCGGCGGACGCGGAGTTTAGAGCGGCGGGGGCGCGGGCGAGAGCCGCCGAGGCGAAAGCGGCCGAGGCGGAGGCCAAAGCTCTGCGCGACGCTCTGCCGCCGGCGCGGCCGGGCGCGCCGATGGTCGACCCGCCCACGCCGCAGTCCATGATGACGACGCCGCAGTCGTCGCTCCGCGTGGTGGAGGAGGAGGTGGTCCAGGAGGAGGTACACGTGGATCTTCCAGGGGATCTTCCGGGGGAGCTTCCGGGAGAGCTTCCGCCGTTGGACGTCACCGTCGAGTTCTCGGCGGTGTCCTCGGCGATGGGGACGGTGGGTGACGAAGGGAGCATCGGGTCGAGGACCCCGCTGAGGGAGGACGAGTTCCACGGGTTCGAGTTACCCCCGGCTCCGGACAAATAACTTATGATATGATAACACGCACGCGACGAGTTGATAGTACAGGTATACACTGCTTTTACAAAAGAATAAGGGTAGCGATCACGCCACCGGTCCCGTGTAAGGAGTTCGAACCACCTTCTCCGGCGTCGCGACTTCGTTACGTCTCTGCTGGTTCTTCCAGTACGTCGGGTAGCACGGCCGGTCGATGTACCTTCCCTTGCCGCGCACCGTGCGTAGTTCGCCGTTCTCCCAGACGACGTCGCCCTGGCTCAGCGTATATACCGGTATCCCCGTCACCTCCATGCCCTCGTAGACGTTGAAGTCGATCTTCTGGTGGTGCGTCTTTGATGAGATGGTCCGCTTGCCGTGCGGGTCCCACAGCACCAAGTCCGCGTCCGCCCCGGCGACGATGGCGCCTTTGCGGGGGAATATGTTGAAGATCTTCGCGGCGTTGGTCGAGGTGACGGCGACAAACTCAGACGGCGTGAGCATTCCGGTCTCGACACCCTCCGACCAGAGCACCGACATTCGATCCTCCACGCCGCCCGTGCCGTTGGGAATCTTCCGGAAATCGTCCTTACCCATCGCCTTCTGCGGGGTACAGAAGCAGCAGTGGTCCGTCGCGGTGGTGTGGATCAGGCCGGACTGCAGACCTTTCCACAGTAAGCCCTGGTGCCGCTTCGATCGAAACGGCGGCGACATGACGTGGTGCGCCGCGAAGGACCAGTCATCGTTCCTGTACACCGAATCGTCGATGACGAGGTGCTGCGCGAGAACCTCCGCGAACACGCGCTGACCTTCGCACCGCGCGCGACGCACAGCCTCCAGCGCGTCTTCGCAGCTTGTGTGCACCAAATAGAGGGGCACGCCGAGGACCTCGGCGATGCGAATGGCCGAGTTGGCCGCCTCGCCCTCCACCTCGGGCGGGCGGCTCAGCGGGTGACCCTCCGGCCCCGTGTACCCGCGCTCGTACATCTCCTTCTGCAGCCGAAACACCAGCTCCCCGTTCTCGGCGTGCACCGTGGGAATCGCGCCGAGCTCGTTGCACCGCGCGAAGGAGTTCACCAACGTCTCGTCGTCGCACATGATTGCGTTTTTGTACTGCGCGTGATGAAAGTAAACGAAGCGTGGAAGTCAGAAAGAAGAGTCAGGGTTGGCGAGATTATGCTCAACGCACCGCCATGAAGTGCTTAAACGAGTTCACGCCGTGCTCCCTCGTCAGCGTGCCCATGTCCTCGGACACGGTCTCGTCCCACCACGTGACGGCGACGTGGAAGGAGTAGTCGCACGCGCTCTTCTCCGCCCACCCGCGCCAGGTGTGGTACGCCTCCAGAAGGTTCTGTTGCGGCGCCGGGATGACAAAGTCGATTATGGACGTGGTGCCGCCCGCCGCCGCGGCTGACGTCCCGGTGAAGAAGTCCTCGGACGCCGTGGTGCCCATGAACGGGAGCTCCATGTGGGTGTGTGGATCGATGCCGCCGGGCATGACGAGCAGGCCGTCGGCGTCGATCACGCGCGCGTCGGACGGCGCGTCGAGGTTCGTTCCCACGGCCTGGATGAGCCCGTCGACGCAGAGGACATCCGCGGCGCGTTCCTCGTCGTGGGTGACCACCGTGCCGCCCTTGATGAGGACCGCGGAGTTGGCGACTCGAACGGGCGCGGCGATACGGCGGGACGACGCGCGGCGAGCGACGGGCGCGTTCCTGCGGCGCGTCACGAGTGACTTGCCCGCGAGCGACGCCTTCGCCGACGTCGCCATCATCTCGTGGACCTTTCGTCGATCGTGGGGACCTTCGTTGTTTCGATGCAAAGAGGCGAGCGTTGGACTCGCCGCGGCTCGGACGAGTCGACTAGCCGCGAGCGGAGTCGACCGGAACGAGTCGAAGTGTATCCGTGGCGCGGCAAACGCGCGTCGGTGTTCTGAGCCGCGCCCAAAGTCGATGAGGCCTTAGCCGGGAGGATTTTGCCTCGGGAAAGTCGAACGTTCCCACCATCGGCAGCTCCCAGAAACACGTGTCATAGTTGCACGAGCCGTGAGTCGAACACATCACGCGCCGAGGACCGCGACTCCCGTGTACTCCTGTGCACGCGGGCGCCGACGGCGATAGACAGCGAGGGCGGCTCGTCGCTACCATGACGCGGCTCGCCTGAAGCCCCGAGGGCACCCTTTACAAATTCGTCCCGTCCCGTCCAACGAACGAAGTCGTCGCGGGTCTGTCGCGATGGGCACCGGGGAGCGGGAGGGTCCTTCCTTGGATGTGCAGGCGGAGCTGGCACGACTCGCCGTGAGGAGTGAGTCACCACCCTGCCCCCTTTCAATCCGCGGTGTCACCCAACCCCGCCCAGATCCCTTCCCAGATCCCGCCCGAAAAGTTGACATCCAACGAAAACTGACCCGACCCTCCCCCGCCTTCCGCCCGCAGCGGTGCACAACCGAAGGTCAACCGAAGGTCCCCAGCGCCGAAGGCTCGTTCCCAGCGCGTTCGCACCCGTCCCGACCGCCATCTCCGACCGCCACAAACTCAACCGCGGCCTCGGAGTCGACGATTCCTCGGACGACGACTGGGAGAACGTCCCCTACCCCGACTCGGCGGGCGCGGGGGAACGCGCGGTGACGCGCGTGAAGTACGCCGAGGGCCGCGCGTTGACCCCGACCGCATCGTCCGACAACGGCACGCCGTTCAGCGATGGACGAATTCGCCAAGGACCGTCGCCCGACGTCGACGTTGAATCCCAATCCCAATCACGGTTCAATCTTCAAGCTCGCCGGCGGCCCAAGAGCCACGCCCTGGACGTGCTCACTCCTTCCCCGACGCCCAATCGGACGCGCGCGCTGTCTACCCCGGGGCTGGACGATGCGCCCGCGGAGATCATCGTCGACCACTCGGTGACGCTCAACCCGAAGCCGACGGCGCCGCCGCCCACACCGACCGATCCACGGTCGCCTCGACTGTCCGAGAGGAACGAAAACGTAGAGTCGACTCCCGGCGTCGGGACCTCGTGGGACGTCTACGCCGCAGATGTTCGAACCCCACCGGGTGACTACACGGGTAACGATGCACACGAGGGCGAGGCTTCGGTCCACGACGGGTGGCCGCCCAGCCTGCACGACAGGTTCGTCACGCCCGGGTCGGAGGCTGAGAATAACTCGTTTCACACCCCAGCCGGGACCCGCTCGATCGGAGTCACTCCACAAGGCGGGACGTCGACGGGCACCGGCACCGGCACCGGCGGCGTCGGCGCGGAACCCGCGCGGCTCCAACGCGAGATCGCGAGGCTCCGGACGAGGCTCACAGGTGCCAGGGATGACGCCGACCCCGGGTACGAATCGTTCGGTACGCCGGGGAGTACGCCGCGGTCCAGCGCGTCCAGGCACTTTGACCTCGCGCGTGCCATGGAGGAGCTCGACGACGAGGAGACTCTCCATCGGACCGGGGGTGGTGACGCGGGGGGCGGTGCGGGGGTTGGAGGTGGAGCTGGAAATGGAGATGCAGGTGGAGGTGGAGGTGGAGATGGAGCTGGAGGTGGAGGCGGAGGTGGAGGTGGAGGTGGAGGTGGAGGCGGCGGTCCAAGGGTACACGTGGACGACGGCGGGCTCGTCGAACGCGTCAGCGTGTCGTTCAGCGAAGGCGTCGGGGTATCAACCGGCGACCTCTTCCAGGCGTTTCACTCCAAGGGAGGTATCGAGCTCGGGGTCCCCGGGGGAGGAGTCGTCGGCGGCGGCGGTAACGCGAACGTGCCCGCGTGGGCGCTCGAGGCTTCATCGCGCGCCGTGCGAGCCACCGCGGCGACCAGGATCCAGGCGATGGCGCGGGGTGTCACGGCGAGGAAGCTGGCGCGGGCACGGCGGGCGGCGGTGTCGGCGGTGCAGAGGAACGCGAGGAGGGCGGCGGCGGCGAGAAACAGAAGGCGGCTCGCCGCACCGCCACCGCCTCCCCCTCCGCCACCTCCTCCGCCGCCGCCCGGAGGAAAGCTGCAGGGCACCCCGCCGCCGCCACCGCCGCCGCCGCCCGGAGGAAAGCTGCAGGGCACTCCACCACCTCCTCCGCCGCCGCCCGGAGGAAAGCTGCAGGGCACCCCGCCGCCGCCGCCGGTATCTGCCGGTGTGCCGACCCCGCCTCCCCCTCCGCCTCCGCCTCCGATGCCGGGCGTGAAAGGGTTCGTCCCTCCTCCGCCGCCTCCGCCCCCTCCCAAGGGCGGTCGTGCGCTCGGTGTCCCGCCCCCGCCGCCTCCACCGCCCGGGGGTAAGCTCGCTGGTAAGCCCACGGCGGCGATGCTGCGATGGCGTCAGCTTCACTGGGAGGTCATACCCATGATTCGCATCCGCGGCACGGTTTTTGAAAACTTGAAGGACGTCGCGGATGACGAGGACAAGATCGACCGCGACTCGCTCAAGGGCCTGTTCAGCCAGGATCCCAAGCACAAACCCGAACGAAAGAGCGATCCCGCCAAGCCATCGGGTCAGACGTCGGGCAAGGGCAAGAACGCGTTCATAACGCTGCTCGACCTGAAGCGCGGGAGCAACATCGAGATCATGCTCTCGCAGATCAAGGCTTCGCTCGACGAGATCGCCGGCGCGGTGCAGACCATCGACGACAAGGTCCTCGACGCCGACGCGGTCCAGTCGATGATTCGTTTCCTGCCCACGTCCGACGAGCTCGAGCTGATTCGCGCGTACGAAGGCGACGTCGAGCGGCTGGGCAAGGCTGAGCGATACTTCCGCAAGCTCGGCGCCGTCAACGGTTTCGAGTCGAAACTCCGCGCGCTCGCGTTCAAACAAGGGTTCACCGAGACTGTGAGTGCGGTGCGCGACTGGTGCGACACGATCGAGTCGTGCTCGCACGAGCTGCAAACATCGCCGAAGATGGGACGGGTCCTGGCGCTGGTGTTGAACCTCGGCAACGCGCTCAACTCCGCCAGAGGCCCCGCGCACGGATTCGCGCTGTCCTCCCTGCCCAAGCTCCTGGACACCCGGTCGTTCGACGGGACCACGACGTTGCTCCACTACCTCGTCGCGCACCTCGAGAACAAGGACGAGGACTTACTCCAGTTCACGCAGGAGCTTCCCAGCCTGGAGCGAGCGGCGAGGCTCACGTTTGCGCAGGTTGAGGAGGAAATCGCCCCGTTACACCGCGGTTTAGAAGCGTTAGCCGCGGAGGTCAGCGCCGCGACGGAGCGCGTGGAGCTGGCGGAGTCGCGGCGAAAGGAACGGGAGGAAGCCGAGGCGCCGGCTCGGGCCAAGGAGGCTGCGGAGTTTGCCGCGCAGGTGTTGACGCGCGGCGTCGGCGGGGCTCGCTTAGCGCTGGACGGAGCGGATTCTTCGCCGGAGCCGTCGCCCGCGAAGGGCTCACCCGCGCCGGGTGGCAGCGCCCAGGACCTGGCCGAGCTCGGGACCAAGACGAGCGATGGGGACCAAACGGAGACGCCGGTGTCGCCTAAGAGCCAACGGCGACGGTCGATGGATCCCGTGCGAGCGGCGCGAGAGGCGGCGGCGAGGGCGGACGAGGCGGACGCCAGAGCCGAGCGAGATTTCCGGCAGTCGCTGATGGAGTTTCACGACCTCGCGGAGCGCGCGCTGGACGAGTGCGAGGTTTCGATCGAGAGCGCGCAGGCTTCGTTCAAGCGCTCGGCGAGGTACTACGGCGAGGACGTGGCCAAGATCAAGGTGCACCAGGAGCCCGAGCGGTTCGCCAAGGTCATCTTCGATTTCTCCACCATGATCAACAAGGCTCAGAAGGAACGGGGTAAGGTCAAGGCCGCCGGCCAGTCCCCGGCGCCGGGTGATAAAAAGACGGGATCCAAGGGCACCGGCGCCGAGAAGAAGGACGGCAAACTGCGGGTCAGGGTCTCGCCACTCGGCGGCGAGGGTGGCGGCGTGGGCAAGGGCAAGGGCAAGGGCAAGGGCCAGGGTGAGGGCGAAGACTCGCCGAAGCCGTTCTGCATTGACGACCTCTTCGACGACATCAAGAAGGGCGACGGGCCCGCGAAGCTCCGCAAGGTTGGATCCCCGACCGCGCAACAGAAGGAGCCGTTCTGGAAGAGGGAGGCGAGGGAGTCGGCTCCGCCGGCGGTGTTGTCGTCCGGTGGGTTCCCTCCGCCGCCGAGGTTCGGGGGAGTGACGCCGCCGCCGCCGCCGCCGCCTCCAGGTGGACGGTTACCAGGGGTACCGCCGCCGCCTCCTCCACCTCCTCCGCCGGGGGGGAGGCTACCGGGCATGCCGCCGCCTCCACCGCCACCTCCACCTGGAAAGCTGATTGGCAACCCTCCTCCACCGCCGAAAATGCATGGTCAGTGACGATGACCGCGACTACTACTACTCTTACTCTTAGATAGATGCTAGATGACGAATAGCTAACGACGAACGTCTCACCTGCCGCCGAAGTACGATGCGCCGCTCAGCTCCAGCCCGTTCGGGTCCCCCGCGCTCCCGTGGACCACCCCGGAGCCGGCGCTCCTCGCCCTCGACCGGATTGAGTTTTCCCGCGAGTTCATTGCTCGTCTCTGCGCGCTCGACGCGGTGAACCTTCGGGCGTAGGCCGCCCTCCACCCGCCGCCCGGCGGATGGAGCTCCTCCTTCGTGAACGGGATCAGCCTCTTCATGGGTGCGATGCCGATCGATGTCTGCGCCAGGTGCTCCGCGGGGTTTGACCCGTAGCTGTTGTCGTACGCCCGCGCCCACGATGGCTCATCGGCACAGACGTTTCTCCACCCTTGTGATACCGCTTGACACCGCGCGAGCTGCTTGCCCGGGAGGGACATCAGGATTCGGCGCATGAGAAACTCCGGTAGGTCGACGATGAAGTCGACGCCGCGGCCGCCGGGACACCGCGACGCGTCGAGCGCGACGGGCGGGGCCCTCGACCGCCTCATGGTGTGACGTCGACATGACTTATCATATCAGGGTGCCGAAGACGAAAACTGGCTCGAGCATTTCCGTTCGTTGCGAAACCCTCGTCGACTCCATTCGACGTCGCGCGGACGCGTCCACATGACGACCCTTTCAGGCACGGCGACCCGGGTGACGTGCTCGTTCACGACCCGACGCGCCCCTCGCCCGAGCGCGCGGCGCGCCACCCGATGCACCAGCCTCGGCGACGGTCTTAAGAGGGCGGGCGGTACATCATCCAACGTCAGGTCCAGTCAGCGAATTCAACGGGGCGACCGCGTCGTGGCCGGCGGCAAGGGACCGGGTGGAAGCGCGTTCGGAGATGCGGACGACCTGATTAAGAAGTACGGCGACGTGGCGCTGGCCACCGGCGAGTTCATCGGCGCCAAGAGCGGCATGAAACCCGCGGGCCGACGCACCAGGAGCTCATCATCGTCCAACGAGGGCAACGGCGTTTTCCTCCTCCTGCTCATCAACGTCGCGCTCTTCGTCGCCGACCAGTGGCTGCACGTGGGATTCGTCAAGTCGCTGTACCTCAATCACATGCACCCGCACTGGTGGCAGTTCGTCACAAGCATCTTCTGCCACGCCAACTGGGCGCACCCCAGCGGCAACATCTTCTTCCTCTACGTCTTTGGCAAAATCGTCGAGGAGGAGGAGGGCGCGTTCGGCGTGTGGTTCTCGTACCTGTTCACCGGGGTCGGCGCGGGGCTCGCGAGCTACGTCATGCTGCCCAAAGCCGCGGGCGGGTTGCTCGGCGTGGGTGCGGCGGCGACGGTGTCCTTGGGCGCGTCCGGGGCGGTGTTCGGCCTGTTCGCCATAGGCGTGCTGACCAAGATCCGCGCCGACTTTCGTAAGCTCCTCGAGGCTGTCATCCTCGGGCAGTTCGTCGTGGAGAGGTTCCTGAGCGAAGCGCGGATGGCGGCCGCGGCCGGGGGGATAGGCGCGGGGGGCGTGAACCACGTGGCGCACCTGGCGGGGGCGCTCGTGGGTGTCGCGCTCATATGGACCCTGCAGAAGCTCCTGCCGCCGGAGTGAGTCGATAGATTTGGATTTATTTGACAAAAATAGAGAGACAAGACGGCGCCTCGACCGAGGCGCGGGGGCGATCCTCGCGCGTCACCCCACACAATTCTGGCCGTGCCAGTACCCCATATCGGTTAGGATCCCAACCCGAATTATTAGTTAGTACACCCCCGCGAGGGTGGCCACCGCGAAGACGATGAAGAGGAGACCGCCCGTGATGCCAACCTGCTTCTCGGAGATTTTCTCCGACAGGAGCGCCCCGCCGACGACGGCGATGAGCGTCGCCACGACGTGACCCACCGACGCACCCAACGCCACGCCGAGGGGGCTCTGCGCGGCGCCCAGCGCGATCGTGGCGAGCATGGACCGATCGCCCCACTCGGCGATGAACACCAGCGTGAACGTCTCCCAGAACCCCGCCAAAAAGCCCTGCTTCTTGTTGGCCCCCGCCTCGCTCTTACTCACCGCCTCCTGCGCGTCCGCGAGCTCGCCGTCCTCCTCGTCGCCGTCCTCGTCCACGTCGAGCGCCTCCTTGAGAGTACGCACGCCGAAGAACAGCAAGAGTCCCACCGCGAGGTACTCACCCACGGGCAGCGTCGTGGTCATCGCCGCCGGGATCTGCTGGAAGAATTTGCCAATGGCGACGGAGATGAAACTCATGAGCGAGAGCGCGCACACCGCGCCGGTGAGGACGGTGAAGCGGCCGAGCCTCATTGCGAGCAGCGCCGCGATGAAGAAGGTCTTATCGCCGAGCTCGCTGACGAAGATCAAGGCGAACGCGGCGGTGAATCCCGTCTTGGCGAGCGCCTGGTACGCAGCCTGGCCAACCACCGTGTTTTGGGTCAGGACGTACCCCGCCCACGCGAGGGCACCCAGGGCGACCGCGAGGACCGCCGCGGATTTGCCGCTCGCCTTCCTCGGGGCGGCGTCGTCCCCACCGTCCGTCCCGGGCGCGGAGATGCCAGCGGCCGCAGCCTCGGGCGCCCGCGTGACCTTCCGGCGCGCCAGACCCGCGGACCGCCCGCGCGGCACCGCACTCGGCAACCCTGCGCCAACTCCTCCCAGCGGTCCAACGGAGATTCGGTTTGGAACCGCGTGCCGCGCGCGCCGGTCGCCGGTCGCGGCGACCGGGGCGACTGAGGCGCGATGAGCGCTCGTACGCGTGGTTATGCGCGAGACGCATCCGCGCGCAGACAGCGCCGCGGTCGATGTCATCACCCCCACCGCCATCTTGTCCCACCTGTCCTACTAAGTCGAATGCCGTGCCGTGCACGTGTAAGTTGCAGAGTGAGCCGGATGTGTGCTCCAACCGCGGCGCTCACCGATGAATTTCTTCCGGTTTCTGCTCGAGCGTCGGACCTATGCGATGTGTGGGAACGAGCTGAAGCGTGTTACCCTCGGTATCGTCTCGGGACGCGTCACTGCGGCTCGCACTGCGCTCCTCTCGTTGGTCGTGTCACAGACTTGATAGATAAGGATCCTCGGCTCTGATTGGCGCTCGAGTCTAATGCGTATTATCTAGAGATCATTCCTACTCAAATACATACAAACTTCACCTCGAATGTAACCTGTATTCGCCTATTTGTATTGCATATCCGTATGTGTACCTGTTATTACAGATCATATTTTGCAAAGTTTCTCGGAAGAGCATTTTTTGCCTCGGAAAAGCCAAGACCCGTCGCTGTCCCTTTTCACCGAGTGCCAAAGGGGCAAGCGCGCCCGGTGTGGCGCGGCGGACCATGGGACGACGCGGGGATCACGCGAACGGAACATTGGGCGGCGAAGGCGACCACGCGGGCGCCGACGTGGAGCTCGGGGAGATCATCGTCGAGCCGACGACGAACGGGGAAAAAACCACGAGGGTCGAACCAGCGGACGAGGGAAAAGAAGTGACCGGGGAGGAAGACGACGGCGAGGAGCGCTTCTGCCGCATCTGCCTGGAGCCGATATCGCTCAGCGACGGTAAGTCCGTACTACTCGGGTGCGCGTGCAAGTCCGGATACATGCACAAGTCGTGCGCGTGGGACTACGTCGAGGTGAAGAGGACGAAACCGGTCACCTGCGAGGTTTGCCTGGAAGATATGAGTGGACTCGACGGCATAGCCGAGCTTCAGGGTGAGGAAAGCAGGGCGATGCTGCGCGCGAGGGCGGCGCTGTTGCGCGTCAACGACGAAAACCCGAGGGATCACGACGGCGAGGCGGACCCAACGTTCGACGATACCGACCCCAGGGAGGGCAGGATATGCTGGGGGAGTCGTAACCCCTTGGTCTGGCTGGTTTGGCTCGTGACGAGACCCATTATCGGAGTGGTGTGGGTGAGTCTCCCAGCGCGTATCCGACCCCCCCGCTCGCTCCCACAAGGCGGCGAGTACCGCACTGACACGGCACTCGCCGCATTTCCCCCGATACTCCTCTCCGCAGCTATTCAATCACTTGCCAGTGGCCGCTGTACACTGGTTATTTATCGTCACGATTTTAACGTTTTGGGCAGCCGTCCTGTGGATGATGTATGACAGCTACGACAGCTCCTTCTCTTCTACAGGCTGACGGTGATCTTCGTGATTTCCGTGACGCTCCTCGGGCTGTACGGGTTCCCGGGCGCGTGGGATCGGGCCGGCAGTGGACGGTACCCAGGAAGCGGTCTCGGGGGTAACCACACGGCGGGCGGCCAAGGCGGTCGAGGGCCCTATCCCGGCTGAGGGTCCGCGGGTTGACGATGACGTACACGCGCGGACAGGAACACGACGCCACCTGGAGATTTTCAGGACGTGTTTTGCACTTGAACTCATGTCGTGTGCTGTTTAGTTTTTTCCCGACTCGCCCCTTACTTTCGTGAAGATGAGGTCGTGGAGCTCTATTCATCCATCGAAACAAGGGACGAGTCGGGAAATTCAAGGTTCAAGTGCAAACCACAATCTCCAGGTGGCGTTTTAGTCGTTCTTCGTTCGACGTGACTCTCGTCTTCGTGTAACAATCTTTCATACGTCTACGCCGCGCCGACCATCGTCCCCCTCGCCGCCTTCCTCGGCGCCATCTTCCCCGCAGCCTTCGCCTTTCTCTTCTTCGAAGCCTCCCTCTTCGACTTGACCGCGTCTTTCCGCTTGGAGTCCTTCGCCGCCTGAAGCCGCTCGCGGGTGGCGGACTTGCCGATGAGCCCGGGCGCCTCCTTCAGCCCGAACGCGCTCGCGACGTGGCCCAGGTGTAACCGCTTGACGTGGAAGATGTGCTTCATGTCGCTCGGGAACGTGGCGTACGACCGAACGTACGACCTGAACGCATCCTTGGCGAGCGTGAGCAGCTCCTTATCTCCCGACGTCTCGGCGTGAAGTTTCCGTTGTAGCTTCTGCGCCGCGGGGTGCATGTGCGGGTTACGCTCAAAGTCCCCGCCCCCGCCGCCGCCGCCGCCGTCCAACACGTCCAGCATCGCGGGCACCGACGCCGCGCAGAAGTTAACCCCCAAGTCCCCCAGCACGGTGGCGTACTCAACCTCCCGGGGTTGGAGGAACAAAACCGCCTCGCCCTCCGCTCCGAGTCGCGCGGTGCGGCCCACCCTGTGCACGTACGTGGTCGGGTCCGACGGAGGGTCCACCTGGACCGTGGCGCCGACACCCGAGAAGTCCAGGCCGCGGGCACCGACGTCGGTGCACAGGAGCACGCCCGCGGTGGCCTTGCTGAAGCCCTGGTAGACGGCGCGGCGGTCGGTCTGGGAGAGGACGCCGTGCAGGCGAAACACCGAGTAGCCACCCGCGTTGATGTCACCGGCGCCGGCTCCTTTCCCATCCTTCGCCCTGCCACCCTGCGCGAGCCACGACAGTGGAACTCCACGCTCTCGCACGAGGACAGGAACACCATGACCTTGGGCACCGCGCCCTGCATCCACCCCGCCAACAGCCCGGCTAGCGCGGCGAGCCTGCACTTAGCTGGCACCTCCACCGCGGTGTGCCTGAGCTGCTCGGGCATGCGCATGATCATCTGCTTGGCGTCGGCGAGCGCAAGTTCTTCCTGGGTTTTCGTCCCGTTCGCCATCGCATCCATCGCGCCGTTCATGCCGCCCTCGTTCGTACCCTTACCCTTATTCGCATCATATGACTCCGTGTTCTTTTTCCAATCTTCCGAGACGTACTCTGGTTCCTCCGGATCCATCTCGATCGTCACGGGATCCACCATCGCCAGATCCGCCAGCCTGCTCGTGCCCGCGGTCAAAGTGGCGGACAGGAGCGCGGTGCACCTCGTGCCGCGCTCCCCCGCGCCTTCCGTGCGGCGGTTAAGGTCGGCGAGGATGGCGTTGAGGTCCTCCTCGAATCCCACGTCTAGCATGCGGTCCGCCTCGTCGAGCACCAGCCACCGAAGTAGGTCAGCCCTGAACGCGGTGGTGCTCCGTAGGTGGTCCAACAGCCTACCGGGCGTCGCGACCAACACGCTGACGCCCTTCCGTAGCCTCGCCTTTTCTTTTTGTTTGTTCTCCCCGCCCATCACCCCGCCGCACACCACCCAGTGGTAGCACTTGCCGAGCTTAGCGCACGTGTCGAGCACCTGCACCGCGAGCTCGCGCGTGGGGACCATGACGAGCGCCCTTGTTCCGTCTTCACGCGTGATCCTCGGCGTCATCGTCCCTAGCGCGGCGAGGATGGGGCACATGTACGCCAACGTCTTACCGGACCCAGTCTCGGCGCGGATCAGCACGTCGTCGCCGCGGAGGATGTGTGGAACGCTCAACTGCTGCACCCGCGTCGGGTTCTTGTATCCCGTCTTTGGATCGCGGAGGTGAGCGACGAAGACATCCGGCAGGCCCGCGCCCTCCCACGTGCTCGGGTCCGCGCCGAAGACGCGCGCGTTCGCGGCGTCGCTGAGCCCGGCGTTGGCGAGCGCCGCGGGTACCACGCCGCCGTCCTCGTCGGGCTGCTTGATTGCTTTGTGCATGAGCGACGCCCAATCGTTCGGGTTGAACTCGTCGACGTCGTCGTCGTCCACGTCGTTGGCGGCGACCTCGACGTCGTTGCCGCTCCCGCGAGCACCGCGACCGCCTCGGCCGCCCCTGCCGCCCGCGCCGGCGGCGCCTCGGCCGCCTCGGCCGCCTCGGCCGCCCCTGCCACCGCCCGACTTGGCGCTCCCGGCCGCCGCCGCCGCCGCCGCTCCGCGCTCGCCCGCGTCGACGTCGGCGGGCGCCCAGTCGGCGGGTTGCTCGCCGCGCCCGCCGCCGGACGCACCCACGCCGGGTCGGGCCCCGCGACCACCGCGTCCACCGCCCCTGCCACCCGCGGGCTTACCCCGGGGCGCCGCCTTCGCCCCGGGGCCCACCATGTCGGCGCGCTTGCCCGCCCATCCGCGGTGCCGCCCCTTGCGCTCTGGCTTCATGACCACGCGTTTGCGCGGGTTACCTTTCCTGGACGGGCCGTCGAAGTCGCCGTCGTCCATGCCCGCGAGGTTCATCACGAAACCATCGTCATCGCCCATCGTGCCCGGTCAGAGGCCGCGTCGATGCGCGCGTCGCTCTGCGGCGCGCTGACGAAAAACCGAGTACCGGTAGAAAAAGGCACCTGACAGCGCGCGAGCCGAGACACGACACGCGAAAGATGTGGTGACGTCACAACGCTCAGTTCCTCACACCGACCCCGCGCATCGAAGCAGGACCGGACGAATGATGAACGCCATCGCCGCATCCACCGCATCCCTCGCGCCGGTCGCGCCCGCCACCCGCGCTCCCACCCGCGCCACCGTCGTCGCCTCCGCGCATCAGTCAGTCAGGGCGGATAAGAAAAAGGGCGTCGTGTCCATCGGGCTCGCGATGGCCGCCGCGGTGTCCCTCAACCTCGCGCCCGCCGCGCTCGCGAACGTGAAGTACGCCAACGATTGCGATCCAATCTGCCACGTGCTCGACGACGGCGCGGCGAAGAGCGCCAAGATGGAGAAGGATATGAAAGAGGCGGGACCCGACATGGGCAGCCTCCTGGAGAAGCTCGCGGCGGAGCGCAAAGCGACGGAGGCCGCCGAGAAGGCCAAGAAGTAATCTTAGTGCTAGAGGACACATAGAACGATTGAACACGCGAAAGCAGCGGCATTTTATCTTATACACGACACATGTACGGCTATTACTCACGCGGGTGCGTGCACGGGCCCACCGTCGCGCTTGAGTACCCGGCTAGACCCGCCGCGTCGTCCCGGCCGGAGCGCGTCTTCCAGGAAAGTTTGCATCGATTGCTCCATGTACATCCTGTCGGGCGCGCCGCGTGGTACGTGCCGCTCGTCACTGAACGGCATGAACACGTACCCGTCCCCGCTCCGTTTACCCACGTCTTCCAGCGCGGCGAGGTACGAGGTGGAGTGACGAAAGTGGACGTTCTCGTCGATGACCCCGTGCACCACGAGCACCCGACCCGCCACGTCAGCGCACCCGGAGAGCGCCGAAGACTTCCGGTACCCGTCCGGGTTACTCTCCGGCGTGCCCATGTACCGCTCGGTGTAGTGCGCGTCGTACCACTCCCATCGCGCGACGGGTGCCCCGGCGACGGCGCACGTAAACACCTCGGGACGCCGCGAGAGCGCCAGCGCGGAGAGGAACCCGCCATAACTCCACCCGAAAATTCCCACCCGACTTGGATCGACCAACCCTTCCTTCACCAGATACTCAACCCCGAGCGCCTGGTCCTCGATCTCGCACGCGCCGAGGTTACCCACGATGGCGCGCTCGAACAACTGACCCCGGCGCGCGCTGCCCCGGTTGTCCAGCTTGAGCACCACCATCCCGCGCGCGCGGTAGCTCTGCGCCCGGACGTCGGCGGTGAGATGCCACGAGTTTTGAACCGTCTGCGCGTGGGGGCCGCCGTAGACGCTCACGACGCACGGGTACGGCGGCGGGCCGTGCGTGTCGGCGTCGGGGATGTACATCGCACCGTGCAAGGTGGTGACGTCGTCCGCGGCGGTGATTTCGAACAGCGTCGGCGGCGTGAGTCGCATGAACCTCTGCGCCAGATCCTTGGAGTCCACAATTTCCTTAAAGTTAAAAATCGGAGTCGCGACGCTGCAAGACTCATCCGTGGGCGCGTGACTGGTTTCGTGAATCTCCACGGTGGGTGCCTGGTCCAGCGAGCCGTGCACGCACACGTACCGCTCGCACCCGTCGTCCATGGCGCACGTGTTCCACCCGTCTTTTCGCGTCAGACGCGTGATTGTGAAGTCGCTTCCCCACAGGTTGGCGCGGTAGAGGTGTCGTTGCGTGGACCCGTCCGCGGCGCCCGTGAAGTAAACGAACCCCTTTGTCTCGTCCACGCCGACGAGCTCATCCACCGACCAGTCACCGGACGACACCGCGCGCTTACACACCCCCGTGCGTCCACAGTGCACGTACAGGTGGAGGTGCCCTGTCCTCCAACTGCCCCACACGAAGTCGCCCTCTTTAACTTCACCTGACGGATCCGATACGGATGACGAAAGCTCCCGCGTCGTGCCCGGAGGCGCCAGGTTGACCCACGCGCACCCGGCGGGGGGGCGCTCGGTGAGAAGCGGGTCGGGGTCGACGCGCCGGCCCGTGCGTACGTCCAAGCGGACGAGCGATACGGACGATTGGTCGCGGCTCTGCACCTGCGCCAAGAGACGCTC
>Ga0302116_1000129_pt1 | contig 40747 bp, 26 predicted proteins | sample AG5_SCM_MG_FD_203124 | JGI IMG/M metagenome (GOLD analysis project Ga0302116, IMG submission 203124) | Marine microbial communities from Western Arctic Ocean, Canada - AG5_SCM | ecosystem: Environmental > Aquatic > Marine > Oceanic | place: Canada: Western Arctic Ocean | collected 2017-10-01 | reverse complement strand
CATCGTGGACCTCAACAGCGACGGATCCACGGTTTCCGCGCGCACGTGTGATTGGAAGAGCCGTCCGACGATGCCGGATGCCGTCTCCGTCGATGCCGCGCGCCGTGGTGGCATCTCGCTGATGCAGGTCAGGTGCCTACACGGACCCTCAAGCCAGAACCTCGCAACGACAATCTGGTCACGAGGGTGTCAAAAGAGATCCAGGACACCGAGTCGACCGCGGCGGACGAGGCGCTCCCGCAGACGCGCTTGGGCGACGATGATATCTTCGCGTGCGTCGGCACCGCGTCCAAGGAGGAGTTCGTGCGCTGGATGACGGTCCAGCAAGCGTTACCCGCCCAGAAGCTCGAGCTCGTTGTGGACCTACCGGAGTGTCGCGGCCTCGTCGCCTCGCCGAGGCGAGAGCCTGCTGGACATCCCGGAGACGACCTTGATCACGGTGGAGCGCGCGATCGCGGAGTCCAAGCTCAGCCCCGCGCACAACAACCTGCAGGAGTGGTCGGTGCTCGCCGCCTTCCTCGCGGAGCAGCCGCTGGCCATCGACGTGGTGAGGACGTCGGGCGATTCGCAACCTACTTCAAGGCGCTGCCCCGGCGCACGGGCGACGTGCTGGACTGGCCGGAGGACGACATCAAGGACCTCCTTGTGGGATCGCTTTCGCAGCGCGCCATCGATTACCTCTGCTGCGGGGACGGGGAGCGCCCTCGAATCTACGCAAGGGTGGAGTTTACGGCATGTCGTTACAAGATGAGTTAGTCGTTTCTCTTCGACTTGGTGGCTTTGGCGTGAGCCGTATCGTGAGCCTTCCACCGCACATCGAGAGCGACCTGGACTGCGTATTTCATTAATAACCTGACGAGCTCCTGAGGCACTCTGATGACCTCTTCTCTCGGGGTTCCCTCCACTCCGTCCCCTCGCTTTCCATGTTGTGCGGTAGTATAATGCCGGGTTGCCCCTTGAAGCTTGTGCGAGCAGTAGCTCCCCTTGCAACAGTATCGCAAGCGCATCCCGGGGATGGACGTGAAAATGTCTGCGGGTGCGGTGGTCAGCGGGGGTCGGCTTTATAGAGGCCGGGGGTCGGCGGGGGTCGGCGGGGCGGGGGAAGTGGGGCGCACCGGTTGGTTTCCAGTACTCGGTACCATAATGGCAATCTGTTCGAACAGATGGATGTCAGAACGGGCAAAGAGAACGTCGTGAGTCAGCAGAACATACAAGATACAGTGTACAGGATGTGTCGCGGGAAATACTTCTCCAGCAGCGGAGCACACAGTTCCCGAAGCTTCGCGCGAGGGTTCTCCAGGAACCACGCTCCTGGACGCAGACTCTTTATAGCCTTCAGACAGCACTCAACCTGGCTAATCGACGTTTTCAAGTCGATTTCACTCACGTCATTGTTGCAGTTCGAAAAGTACCTGTTCAGCAAGGACGCTACGCTGAGGTTGTGATGGAGAAAACGGGACACGTTGGGGCACTCACCTGCATTCCGGGGACGCCCAGATGATGTCGGGCGGCCTCTCCTTGCAGATGCCGTACTTTGATAGTTGCGCTTTCCATTTGCAAATGTCGGCGACGATATCCGCGTCCATCTTCGGGTCATGGTCCAACGTGATGCACTTGATCGTCCATCCCTTGTTCCCCTTCTTGAGGTACTCCAACGCCTCGGTGACGCTCTTGGTGCCACTGAACAAGTCGACGACAGTGAGCTCCTTGCGCAGGATTCGGCGCTGACGTTGTTGTCCGCGGACTGCAGGGTGAAATCCCGGAAACCCACCCCGGAAGCTCCAAGAGCGGTCGAGGATGTGCCGCCCAGACCTCTTCACCTCCTCCCCGTAACTCCCAGCGAGCATGTACTGAAGGTCCTGGCGCTTCACCAGCCACGTCTTCATCACGTCCAGCTCTCCGTAGACATCGTCGAGGCATCTGACGACGAAAGCATCAGCGATGGAGTCGTACGCTTCGACCTCGCCGAATACGGTCTTCTTGATGCGCCCCCCCCCGGGACGACCTCCTTCCCAAGCGTCGCAAACCGCGCTCACCCCGTACCCCACGAATACTTCGAGGTCCCGCGCCCCGTATACGTCAATAAGGCTCAGCTTCCGGAATGACTCTGTGACCTCCACGGAGGAATCCCATGAACTCCTTGCTGTGACTCGACGATGAGAAATTGGAAGGATCGGACTCGGGGCAGGATGGGACGAGGTGCCGGTGACGGTGGGCACCGCAAGACACGGCCAGCATGGCACCGGGTCCGTATTCGCAGAGGATGAGACGCCGGCACCCATGAGAGCTCTGTCGTCGTCGGCGCAGTCGTCAACACGCCTCTCTGGGATTGGCTCTGCAAGACACAACACGAGAGAATCTGTAGTCCTCTCGGCGAGCTTCTCCGCGCGCTTCTTCGCGCGATAATTGGCGTTCCACAGGGCCTGCTGCTCCTTCTTCCTCTTCCCGTTGAAGTGATGCTTCATGCCCGCACCTTTACGCGGGCGCGACAATTTCCGATGATCCTCCATCGCTTCTGCTGAAGGCGCGCGTTCGGTTGTGATGGAGTCAATTAATTTGCCAGGTGACTCTCACAAAAGATCTCCCCCCCGCCCCACCCGACACCGACACCACACCACGGGGCGCGGGCGCGCGACCCCGGGACCGGCGGCGACCGGACACCCGCCCCTCTCCGGACCACTCCCCGACGTCCCACCGCGTCCACCGCCGCCATGGCGCCAGCCAGGAAGCTGACGCGGACCTCCCTCTTCGACAGGTCCGCGCTCATGTCATTCCTGGAAGATGTGTCTATGGGTCCCCAAATTTGACGAGACTCGCGCGTTTTGCGGCCTCTCTGCTTGATTTTCGCTGAAAAGACGGGGCGGATCTCGCCCACGCGCATTCCTCCGTCGAGCGACGAGCGACCACACGCACAAGCGGCGACCGCAGACGCGCGCTCCCGCCCCTACACACCCGGCTTCAACGGCAACCACCCAAAACCCGATCTGCCAAGATGATGGTGCGTCCCCCGAGTCGAGTGCCCGCTGCCCCCCGAGTGCCCAAAACTGACAACACGCCCCTTTCTCTTCCTCTCCCCAGATCAAGGTGAAGACCCTGACGGGCAAGGAGATTGAGATCGACATCGAACCCACCGACTCCATCGAGCGTATCAAGGAGCGCGTCGAGGAGAAGGAGGGTATCCCACCCGTCCAGCAGAGGTGAGCCCCTCGACCCGCCCTCCCGCCGAGAAGCTTCGCGAAACTTCTCCGTTCAAAACTCCAACTCATCGCGCCCATCTCTCTCGCTCCACGCAGGCTGATCTTCGGAGGTAAGCAGATGAACGACGACAAGATCGCGAAGGACTACAACATCGAGGGCGGTTCGGTGCTCCACCTGGTGCTGGCGCTTCGCGGAGGCTGCTGAATTCAAGGGAGAGCAGTAGCACTTAGAGAGCAGATTGAAATATGATAGAGCAAACCTGAACAACACAACACTGCTGCGTTTTTTGGTCGCGACGGAGGAGACAAAGAGCTCACGTGATGAACGAATCGCTTCGTGGTTGAATTAAACGGCGTTATCACCGGATAGGCTATGTTTCAATAATGCGGCAACCTCCTCAGCACGTGTCGTGTTTACTTCTCCTTGAAGAACATGTACCTAAGAATGTACTCTTCCTGTCCGATGACGGGCTCGTTGAGCTTGTCCTGGACGAGCTTGGCGGTGCCGCGGGGGCACTGGGTGTGGATCATGTACTGGTGGGAGTCAGCGTAGCCCTTGATCTCGTACGCGTTGTTCACCAGGCCCTTGTCAGTCACCTCGAACTCCGTGGCGCCACCCTCCATGAACATGGCCTTGAGCTTCTCCACCTCAGCCGCGCGGACGGAGTCCTCGACGCCGGGCTTCATGAGGATCACAGCCTCGTACCTGGAGGGGGCGTTGCGGTCCTTCACCGCCGCGACGACCTGCCTGTCAACCTTGCGACCCACGACGGGCGCGCGCATGGAGACGCGGGTGCCTGAAGAATCAAAAGAAAGGGGAGGGATCGGCAGGGTCAGCGAGGGTCCGGCTGGTATTTTCTTCTTTTTCTCGCGAGCGGTGGGAATTTCACCCCTCGGCCCGCGGGGTGTCGCTCGGGTCGCGCGCGACGGAGACGGGAACGGCGGGGCGATGACGCCCCGGCATCGTCGCCAGTCGCGAGAACGTCGCGTTCCGCGTTCGTGCGAAGCGGAAAACGCGCGTCTCCGTCGTCCGCGTGACCCGACCGTCGCCACGATGGGAGGGTGACGTAGGCCCCCGTCCCGGGCACAAAAGGTTACCAGGGTTCAGGGTATTGGTCTTGATTAGCAGGGGGAACACGCACCGCGGGACGCCGCCCGAGAGGACACGGCGGGAGCCGTGAGCCCAGTGCTCATGGTGAAAGAAGCCATGGTGGTTTCTAGGTTTCAGTTGCGACCGTGCGATGCGCGGCTGCGAAGAATGGCGCGCGCGTCGACGTCGGACCGGACAAAAAGGCGAATCTATCCTTATCCAGCCGCCGTTCCAATTACATTATACTCAGACTAGTTTCCTATACGGGTGCAAAAATAGCGGAAATCAGACCGTCATTCTTGAGTTAATCAGACTCACGCTTGGCTTCTGACCTAAACCCTCACCGCGAGATGTTCCCCAAGGTTCCAAGGCGAACGCCCTAGTGCTACACATCGAGCGCCGACGAGACGGCCCTCGCAAGGAAGGCAGGTTTTGGGTCGCGAACCTCGCCTTTGATCGGATCGATAGGGATGGCGGCAGTCGCGCCAATCGCGGCGGCGGCCACGGCCACGGCGGCGCACTCACCCCGCGCGGGCTGGCGCGCTCGCGTAGGGGCGGTGATGCGAAGGCGATCGACGGTGCATAGCTCCGGTGGGTCGGATTCGTCGACGCGCGCGTGGCCGCTCGCGTCGGTCCGCGCGCGTCCGCGCGTGGGTGTGGTCGTCAGGGCCGGGATCGCGCGCGTGGACGCCGAGGACGACGCGTCCCGGATCGCCCCCGGCGCAACCTCCATCCGCGGAGCGGTTGGAGGATTGGGCGGGCTCGCCGCCGCGCGGGGGGTCTCGCTTCCCGGGCGCAGGCGCGTGCACTGCCAAATGGCGCGACGCAACAGGATCCCGGACGACGTCGGCTTCGACTACGACGAGTTCGAGGACTTCGTCACCACCCCGACGGACGAGAAGGTGAAGGAGAGGAAGCGAAAGGCGAAGGAGCCCACCAGCGAAGAGGATTACATTCACATTGGTAACATTGAACCGCCGCCGGACGGGCGCGAGGACGTGCCCGCGGTCTTGTCCTACTTCTCCCCACTGTACGGCAATAAAGCCGTGGAGGCTAAGCAGCTCTACTTACAGCGCGCGTTCGCCAGACAGCTCTGGGAGGAGTACGGCGAGATCCCGGAGAGGAGCGATCCCACTTTGCGAGTGCCCGTGTACCCCGAGGCTGAGGAGAAAACGGCGTTGACCAAGAGGCTGCGTCCGCTGGAGCCCCTCAAGGACGAGAACGGCGAGATCGTCACGCGGCCGATGACGGACGTGGAGTACGACTACCACGTCTCCAAGATCTTCGCGCAGTGGAAGAATAAGGAGCACACGTACCCGCAACGAGTCGGCGTCGGGCCTAAGATGGACCCGTACCGCCTACGGGAAAAGTTCGGGATGAAACCCAAGATTGACGGCAAGGTGACGTATCCCGAGTTCATGCAGCTGATGATGGACGGCAAGGTCGGGCGACTGCTGCACTACGACCAGGGCGCCACGGTGATCGCCGAGATCTCCGAGCCGGGTAAGGAGATGGGCGGGCCGATACGGAAGCAGCGGTTCGAGTGCAAGATCCCGGGCGACGCCATCTGGGACATCAACAAGCTGGCGCAGTTCAACAAGCGCACGAGGATCTTCGCTGATGACCAGGCGGCGGAGCTTGGATTGAACCGTACCGGGTGCTCGCAGTTTGTCCACCTGGAACGGTACAACGAGGCGGTCATCAACATGTTTCCTTACGCGTGGCCCATCCTCGCCTTTTACATGATCGGGGGGTACTTCAACCAGTCGCAGAACACCAAGGGGCGCAAAATTAAGCGGAAGAAGCCCTTCCCGCCGCTGGAATGGCTTAACAAGAAGGTGTTCAACGGTCAGCTCATTCCCAAGAAGGAGGCCAAGGTTGACATGATGGAGGAGTTTGGGAAGAGCAAGGCGAAGATGATCGGCGGCAAGGTTGCGGACAAGGACAAGGAGGGGAGCTTCTCGGGGCTCACCTTCAAGGACGTCGCCGGCGTGGACCACATCGTGGAGGAGTTCCGGTACATCATCGAGGTCATGAAGGAGTTCAAGGAGTTCCAGGACACCAAAGATGACAAGAAACGCGTGAACAAGAAAGAAAAGATCACCGAAGCTCTCGAGAAGGTTCCCAAATTTAACGATCCCGCCATGTGGGCCAAGGCGAAGGAAGAGTTCATCGAGGAGTTCTCGGGGTGGCCGATGAAGGACATCAAACAAATCAAGGCTGACATCGATCTGAAGTCGAAGCAGAACGCGCGCATTGCTAAGTTGATTAAGGATATTGAGGACATGCCCGAAGGCCCGGCGAAGACGGACGCGAGAGACAGGTTCATGGCGAGGATCCCGGCGAAGGGTTCCAACCTGCTAATGCTGGATCCCGACATGCTCATCCCGGAGACCGAGGAGGAGTGGCAGGAGTGGCAGGACCTGGTGGATACGGTCTTCGCAGAGGACACCGAGAAGAAGCGAGCGGAGGCAATCAAGAATGCTCAAAACAGGATAGCGCCCGAGCTGAGCGCGTCGCGCGCTAAGCTCAGCATCCCCAAAGGTGTGCTCTTCGAGGGCCCGCCCGGTACTGGCAAGACCCTTCTCGCTAAGGCTATCGCGGGCGAGGCTGGGGTTCCGTTTTTCTACGCCAACGGCTCTGAGTTTGTCGAGATGTTCGTGGGTGTCGCGGCGAAGAGGGTGAGGGACCTGTTCAAGCGCGCGAGGGAGGTGTCCCCGGCTATCATCTTCATCGACGAGCTCGACACCATCGGCCGCTCGCGCGCCCTCTACGGCAACATGGACAGCGCCACGCAGGAACGCGAGGCGGGGCTGCTGCAGCTCCTCGTGGAGCTCGACGGCTTCGATACCAAGGCTAACGCGGGCACGGACCAGGAGATGGTGCTCGTGATGGGCGCCACCAACCTCAGCGCGCAGCTCGACCCGGCGCTCCTTCGCTCCGGTCGATTCGAGCGAACCTTCCACGTGGGCGTGCCCAAGCGCCACAAAGACAGGCTCGCCATCCTCCAGGTGCACGCCAGGAAGCTCAACATCCCGCGGGAGGGTGACCACAAGTGGGAGTCCGACGCCCTTTTGAACCGAACGGCGGATCTCACCGACGGGTACAGCGGCGCGTCCCTCGCCGCGCTTCTCAACGAGGCTTCCATCCTCTCCGTCAGGGCGGACAGGGAGCTCGTGTCACTCGCGGACGTGGAGCGCGTGATCGAGCGTAACCTCGTGGGCGTGTCCTCCGCGCCCCTCGAGGACGGCTGGGGTAAGGACCACATGGCGATGGTCGAAGCCGGCCGGGCGGTGCTGTGGTCGTCCAAGCGATCCATGAACTACTGCCCGGAGATTCTCCGCGTCACGATCAAGCCCGCGGGGGATCAGGCGACTGGGATCATGCTCAAACCCGAGCGATCCGACGACACCACCACCACGCACTTCAACGGAGAGGAGCGTCCCGACACCTTTGACGATTTCATCGACGGCATCGCCATGCTCATCGCGGGTCGATGCGTCGAGACTGTGTTTTACGGTCCCCAGGGCATCTCGGTGCAGACCAAGGGCGACCTGGTCAGCGCCGCGGACATCGCGTACGAGATCGTGACTGCGTCCGGGCACTACCCCCACCAGGGCTCCGGCCTAGCGCCGCTGTGGCCCGAGGAGCTCATCGAGCACTTCAACATCCCCCGGCAGGAGATGGACGTGGGCGTCTACGACATGATGGTCCGAGCGCACATCCGAGCCGAGGAGTACATCAACTACTACAAGCCCGTCATCCTCCAGGTGGCGTCCGAGCTCCTGGCGCACGGCTCCCTCTACGGCTCCTACGTTCGCGAGCTCGTCGAGGAGCACGAGGTGGCCATGAAGCTTGCCAAGGATGAGGAACTCGCCAAGGCGGATGAGCGCGCCGCCGAGGAGGAGGAGCGCGCCAGGAAGGATGCTGTCTACCAGCAGGAGCAGGAGGCCAAGCGCCAGGCCGCCGAGGCTGCCGCCGCCGCCGCCACCGCCGCCAAGGAGGTGGAGGAGGAGGGTAAGGGCTCCGCCATCGACGTCGAGTCCTCCGACGAGCCCCTCTCCGAGGATCCCTTCGGAACGGAAGCCGCCGTCGACGAGGCTGACGCCGCCGAGTACAAGGACCAGCTCTCCCGCGCGCTTCGATTCGTCAGCCTCAGCGGCGACGAGTACCGCCGCAGCGAATACCCCGAGGACTTCGAGCCTATCGAGACGGAGCCTATTGAGACGGTGGAGGAGACGGACCCGGCGGTGTACATGGGTCAGTTGACGCGAGCGCTGAGGGACGTGAGGCTCAGCGGCGCAAAGTTCATGACAGCCGCCGAGGTTGAGGAGGTGGTGGAGCGCGTCGCGCCCACGGACGAGGAGATCCTGTTCGCGGACGAGGGCGAGTACCGCGAGATGGTCAGGCGCGCGCTCAGGGACGTGCGGCTGAGCGGCGGGGCTGAGATGACCGCGAAGGAGGTTTCCGAGGTTGTCAAGAAGATCGACCCCGACACGGTGGCGTACAGGGAGCAGTACAAGGCTGAGCTCATCAACATGATGAAGGAGAAGGAGGCCAAGGCTGCGAAGAAGGCCGCCGAGGACGCGAAAAAGAAGGGTGACGACGACGACGACGACGACGACAGGGTCTCGCGCGCGCTCAGGACTTAGACCATCCCTTTGAATACCAGACTCTATTATCGATCGACGTCTTGCCCCTCCAGCCATTCCTCCAGCCCTCGATTCTTGCTTTCTTGGAGACGAACGTCAGCAATTTCTTGAGGATTTCACAAGTTGCGGGCACCTCCGCCCCGTCACACGTTTTCGACCGTCCCTACGTCACACGGGCGTCGAGATGTCTGCGGTCGTGTGGGGTATCGTTTTGGGTGTCGTGGCGGCGTCTGCGCTGTGCGGGCTGTGGTACGCCAGGTGCAGCGAAAAAGAGCGTCAGCGGCGTGAGGAGGGGTTGCCGACGAACTGGCATCCCTCACTCACGGGGAGCTACGATCCGAGGGGACCCCGCCACGCGGATTTCGGACCTCCACCGGTGCAACAGCCCATGTACGCGCCGTATCCGCCGCAGCCGTACGGCGCTCAGCCGGCTTACGGGGGTCAACCGAGCTATCCCGCCCCGCCCATGCAGCAGCCGATGCCTCCCCAGCAGCAGGGCGGTGTGCCCATCTACACCGCGACCGTCCCGGCTCAGGGTGGGGCTAAGCAGTGAGCGACACACCTAGCGAGCACCGCCTCACGCACCGCCGGTCCTGGGAACCGGGAGCCGGCACGTAGACACGTAGCGAGTCCAGATCCAGGGACATTGTAAAAAAACGATTTAGATTGCAAGCGGCTACCTTTCACTCTTTTGAGATACTCGTACTCGTACACTTCCCATCCTTGGGTCACGATGCTCAGTCCACGAGGTGGGCCTCCAAGTCAAACAAGGACGTACCCACGATCTTGCACCGCCTCATCTGCCCCATTTCCAGCGCCCGCTGTCCACCCGTCGGGTCCGCGACGAACACGATGGGGTCGATATCCGGCGCCTCCAGCGAGGTCCGCCCGGTCCACGCGTCAAACTCTGGGTTGAACCCGTCGATGATGACGTCAACCTCGGAGCCCACGCGTGATTCCGCGAAGTCCTCCGAGATCTGCTGCTGCTGGGCGATGAGCTGGTCCCTGCGCAGGTCCCGGACCGCCTGCTCCACCTGGTCCGGGTACGTCGCCGCCGGGGTCCCATCCTCCTCAGAGTAGGCAAAGGCGCCGAGCCGCTCAAACTTGAACTCCCTGGTAAACCTCATCAAATCCTCGTGCTCCTCCTGCGTCTCCCCGGGGAAGCCGCTGATGAAGGTGGTGCGCAGCGCGAGGTTCGGGATGCGATCCCTGAGCTTGTACAGCAGATCTTCGGTGTGCGCGCGGGGCGGTCGGTTCATGCGCAGCAGAGATAGGTTGGTGATGTGCTGCAAGGGGATGTCGATGTACTTGGCCACCTGGGGAATGTCCGCGATGGCGTCGATGAGCTCCTCGGAGAAGTAGGAGGGGTACGCGTACAGGATCCTGATCCACTCGACGCCGTCCACTTCGGCCAACGCTTCGAGCAGCTCAGCCAGCCCGCGGCCGTCGCTCGCCTTGAGGTCCATGCCCCACTGGTTGGTGTCCTCCGCGATGAGGCACAGCTCCCGGGCGCCGGTGTCCGCGAGCGCCTTGGCCTCCTCGACGATCGGGTCCCACGGCTTGGACCTGAACTTGCCCCTGAAGCCCGGGATGGCGCAAAACGTGCACTTGTGGTCGCAACCCTCCGCCACCCTGAGGTAGGCGTAGTGCTGCGGGGTGAGCCTCTTGCGCAAAGCCTCGGGCCTGAACGGGGGCGACGCGGTACCCACTCGTACCCTCCCGCGCTTAGCCCCGTCCTCGACCGCCCCAGTCGCCACCCCGAGCTGCTCGCCGAGCGTGTTGGGGAGATCCTTGTAGTTTTCAAAGCCCATGACCACGTCAACCTCGGGCATCTCGTCCGCGAGCTCGTCCGCGTACCTCTGCGCCAGGCACCCGGTGACGATGATCTTCTTCTTCTTTCCATCCTGCGCCTGCTCCGCCTTCATCGCGGCCGCGGCGAGGATGGCGTCCACGCTCTCGTTCTTGGCGTCCTCGACGAAGCCGCAGGTGTTGACGATGATTGCGTCCGCATCCTCGTGCTCGTCGATGACGTCGAAACCGTTGGCGAAGAGGTCGCCGAGCATGACCTCGCCGTCCACGGTGTTCTTGGGGCACCCGAGCGAGACCATGGAGACCTTCGCGCGCTCGGTGTTGGCCTCGGCCTCGCCCCCGGACGGAGGCTGCGAGATTGCCGCCCGCGTCGTGAATCTGGCGGCGGCTGAGAACGAGTGTCGACGCGCATTGGCGGTCGACGTCGCGACAGAAGCGCCGGACAGAGCCGCGCGGCTGCCGAGGAGCGAAGCGGCAGACATGGTGGTGTTGGATTCGAGAGTGACTCTCGAAGGTTGGACCGCGCGTGAAGGGCCAGCGCGCTTCACACACTGCCTCAATGACGTCAGCACTCATAAAGCACACCAAAAAGGTCCGTTCTTGTGCTTTATGGCTGATATATAACTAGGATGCATACATAAATATGCGCAATTGGGTAAAGTATTTGCCTATTTTATTTTTCTTCGCATGTGTAAACAGGTATACGACCAACATTTGGATGTAATACAAAGACAACTCGATCACGCGAAGGCTCCACAGCCGCACTTCTTCGCCTTCTTCCCGCTGCCACAAGAGCAAGGATCGTTCGGCTGCGAGACGAAAGAGGGGAGGGGTTGGGGACGCGTCAGAGTGGTGCAGTTGGGGACGCGTCAGAGTGGTGCGTCAGTGTGTGACGCATAACTCTTACGAAAGGATGCCGTGATGAAACCGATTGGTGCGGGTCATACCTTGAGCTTCTTCTCGCTCTTCTTCGTGGGCCCAACGGTCTTGACCAGCGGCTTGAACCCGCGCTCCTTGTGGACGAAGAAGTCGTGGTCCTTGGGGTCGAGGGAGATCGTCTGCTTGGCGAGACCGTTCGCCATGGAGCCCTTCCCGTTGTCCCAACGCTCGTGGCACGCCTCGCAGATGTCGTGGTTGGCGCACTTCTTGCACCTGTACCTGTAGCCGATGATGGGCTCCGCCCCGCAGCCGTCGCAGGTGATACCCTGGTGCTCGCCGAAGTACGCAGCCTTTTGTTCCTGGATGATTCAACACGGGAAGGGGGAGGGATCGGGGTTCAGTGTGTGGGTCCCGATGCTCGTTTGTCGATCGCCCCTTCGCGACGTGGAACCGGGTCGGGGCGCTCACCTCCTGCTTCTTCTGCTCGGCCTTCATCGCGGCCACCTTGGCCTCGATCTCTGCGCGCTTTGCAGCCTTGGCGGCGTCGTCCATCGTGTGTGAACTGGTGTGGGTCCGGCTCTTCGCGCCCCAACGAGTGAGACGAGGTCGTTAGGTTTTATTTTGTTGGAACAGAACACGTCGGATTTCCGTATCGGAACCACCAACACTCGCCAAGGCGCCCGAGGCATGGGCCGAGGAGGCGGCGGGCGCGACGCCGAGCACGTGGGCAGGCGCACGTCATCATGTATCTTCGCCGATAACATCGCGAAAGCCTCCATCGCCGCCTACGACGCCGCGCTCGCGTCCGTGCCCGAGCCCGCACGGACCGATGCGTTCGGCGGAGGTAAACAGACGGTGCTCGCGGCTGTCGTGGCGAGGGACGAGCTCATGGACGCGCTCAGGGTGGTGTCGCTCGGCACGGGGACTAAGTTCATGTCCGCGGTGGACATCGAGGCGGACGCGGACGCCGGAGCGAGGGTCCGCGACAGCCACGCGGAGGTTCTCGCGCGCCGGGGGCTCAGGCGTTTCCTCTACGCGCAGCTCGCCCTGGCGTCGAAGCGCTCCGCCGGACCGTCCACGGGTATCAGTCGCAAGCGCACGCGCGACGACGATGATACCGGGGACGGCGCGACGACAGAATCCGCGCGCGGGGAGGGCGACGACGCCGGCCCCGGCCCCGGCTCCAACCCCGGCGATAGGATCCCGGGTGCCCACTCGACGAACTACTTCGACGACACCAATTGGTCGGTGCTCGAGCGCGACGGCGACGGGTACCGCGTCCGTCCCTCCGTCACCTTCCACATGTACACCTCCTCCACGCCGTGCGGCAACGCGGCGATCAAGCGGTGGGCCAAGGGCGCCAAGGAGAAGTTCACCGACGGACTCGGTCCGTTCCAAACGCCGCCCGGGTCCGAGGAACACGGGTCACCGAGCTGGAGCGCGGTCAAGGAGGGACAGATCGCGTTCTTGTACAAGAGGGACCCGGAGTCGTGCGTATCACCGGACGGAGACACGTGCGGGGCGACTGATACCACCGGGGCGACTGATACCACCGGGGCGACTGATACCACCACCACGAACACGAACACAGGTTCGATGAATGCGGTTCCGTGCGAGTGCGTACCCCCTTCGTTTGTACCTCCCGGGACGTGGACCTCCGGCCGCGTGCTCACGTGCAGCGACAAGCTCGCCGTGTGGTCGTGCGTGGGTGTGCAGGGCGCCGCGCTGATGTCGCGTGGGATGCTGACCACGCCGGTGTACCTCGCGTCCGTCACGGTGGGTCGTAAGTTCAACCAGGCTATCCTACGCAGGGCTCTGTGCTGCCGCATGCACGGGTTCCAGTCAGAGCGGGAAGTGTGTACGAAGGGAGGGACTGGATTCGAGGTGCGACATCCCAGCGTGATGTGCACGGCTGTGCCGTTCGACCTCGGGACGTACGCGGAAGGTGAGGGTGCCGTGTTCGATCGACGGGAGGCACTCGCGTGGTGGCTGGAGACGAACGAGACTCGTGCTGGGGATGAGACTGAGACTCACGAAGACTCACTGAAGGTGGATGACGAAACGCTGTCGGGGGATGATGACGTCGGCGTGGGTGAGAACGTTGGAGAACGTGGTCGTGGCATGTGGGAGGTCCTGGACGGCCGCGCCGGTCTCCGGCTATTGAATAAAAACTCTGGGTGTGCCCCGGGCGTGTCGGCGTTGTCCCGCGCGGGCTTGCTCGGGGCGCACCTGCAGGCGGCCGGCGGTGCGACGGGCGGTGCGACGACGTACGGGGACGTGAAGCGATCGGCGCGGGATGCGAGCGGGTACGGCGCCGCGAAGAGGCGCGCGATGTCGCAGCCCGGTCTGTGGGCGCTCTCGCGCCGCCTGAGTGGTTAGCAGGCACGAAAAAGTTTCGACTCCACGCGCGCGATCAGCGCGCGGCGCGCTTCAGAATTTATATGGAAGAATTAACTCAAGAATGACTCGTCCCGCCCGGTGTTAGCAGGCACGAAATTGTAACCGATTTTTGGGCCTAGCTTTCATGATGTATGGGACTATTCTTGATTTATCCTTGAGTTATCCTGTACTCCGTATAACCAAAACTTGTGGGCTGTTTTTCGGTCAGGTGTACCACCACAAGGCGGCGTCACCGGCGTCACCGGAACGCTCCACACCGACGCGAGCTCCTTTCCGCGACCCACACGCGCGCGAAGCCCTTTCCCGCGTTCACCCGCGAAGCGTAGGCGCACCCGTCGTAAGTTGGGGGGAGAAACGCGTTTTGAATAACACGCATTTACGAGGGGCGCAACAGAAATGTCCAACGTGGTGACGCTCCATGACACGAAGAAGGGATGGGGTTCCAACGCCCCAACCTCTTCCTACTCCACCAGCACTATGGACAAGTCCCGCATGGTGTCCACCTTCAAGCCCTTCTTCGGCGACTCCAAGAAGGCTGCCAACGCGGAGGAGACCCCGGTGGAGGCGAGGATGCGACGGACCCTGGTGCACACGCTGGTGAAGCACTCGGTTCGATGCGCGACGGTCAAGGGCGAGGACCGCGCGGCGCTCATCATCCAGAGGTACTACCGCAGCTACGCCGCGGCGCGGGTGCTGCGGCGCCTGCGATGGGCCGCCAGGAGAAAGGCGCTCAGGGAGGGGACCATCGCGACGATACTCGGCGTGCCCCTAACCGTCGCGAGGACCGGTTTGAAGGGCACGTATCTCAGCGTCAAAGCCTTCCTGATGACGTTCACCGTCTTCAGGATGCTCGTGGGTACCATCGGGCGCATCCCGGTGTCACTCTACCGCGCGCTCATCAGCCCCGAGGGCGCGGTGGGCGTCAGCGGCGCGGCGACCCTCGCCACCGTGGACTGCGTCCTCGTCAGGGGCACGTACTTTCGAGCAAACTTTCAGGATTACATCGCGCTCTACGTCGCGCTCTTCATGTTCTGCGACCTCTTCCTCCCATCGTTCGTCCTCGGGCCGTACAAGGCGGTGGGCGCGGGTGCCAGGAAGGGCGCCAGGTTCGCGGCGCGGCGCGGGGTGTTCTTCGCCGCGGAGAAGGCTCCGGATCCCAAGCACCGGCGCACGGTGATGCGCACGGGCGTCTTCCTCGGCCTCGTCACCGAGGACGAGGCGAGGCCCAAGCCCATCGTCAGCGAGGAGGACCTGCCGAACGACCCGGACCTGGTCAAGGCGCTCAAGGCGGCGGAGAAGTACGCGGAGGCGAGCAGGCAGCGCGCGGATGAGCTCCAGGAACGCCTCAACGCCGTGGAGCAGATGATGAAGATGTTCGGAGAGATGTCCGAGCACCAGTACAACACCGCGAAGGAGATCGCGAGCGAGGCGACGCGGAGGTTGGAGAGCACCACCAACGTGGACGAACGCATCGATAAGAGGTTCGAGGACATGACCCTCATGCTCCGCGAGGCGCGTGACGAGGGCAGGGCGGACGGCTTCATGGAGGCCAAGAATGAGATTCAGAGGTTCGGGTCCCTGGAGGATGAAATCGCCGCGATGTCACCCGAGGCGAGGGCCATCGTCGAGAAGGGCCTCAGGGAGGGCATGGAGCACGGGGTGGTCAAGGGCATGGCGCTCGAGAAGGAGCGCAGGAGGAAGGCTGCGCTGTCCTACAAGGTCAAGAGGGCGCTCGGGTTGACGTCGAGCAACTCGCCGGAGGATGTCAAGAAGCGCGCGGCGCAGAACAGCTTGGAGCAACTCAAGTCGCACATCCGCGAGGGCGGCGCCTTTCCCCCGGCGCAGCAGCCCCGTCACCGACGCTCGGGCTCCAAGACGTCGAACAACTCGCGATGATGAGGTACGAGTGTTGACATGAGGTCGCACCTCTGTAAAAAATAAGAGAAAAAATATATATGTGACTTCGTCCCTGGGGGGACTAGTCCCAAACTCAGACTCGCGTTCGCAGGACTCGCAGGACTCGCAGACTCGCCGCCGCCGCCACCGCCATGGGCCTCTTAGAGGGCGCCTTTTTAGCCGGAGCCTTCTTCGTGGCAACCTTCTTCGCGGCGGGTGGCTTGGCAGCCGTGTCCTTGTCGGCTCCCCTTTTCTTGGGCTCCGCAGCTGCCGTCTTCTTCTGCCGCTTGGGCACGAACGCCGTGGTCCTGCCCCCGACGGTGATGAACTGGATGGGTTCACCCCCAACCTTGCCCGCCACCTTGCCCCACCTGTGGTGAAAGAGCCAGTCGTCAGGGAACCGCTCCGCGTCGGCGCCCGCGTCGCAAGCCGTCTTGATGACGCCCTCCATAGCGTCCCGCAGATCCCTCAGCTGCGCGGCGCTCAGAGACTTGGCGGGCTGCTCCGGGTGCAGTTTCGAGTGGTACAGGACCTCGTCCGCGATCCAGTTGCCCACACCCGCGGCGATGCTCTGGTCCAATAACACCGACTTGATGGGGCCGCCTCGTTTGGCAAAGCGCGAGGAGAAGGTGGCCTCGTCGGGCATGTCGAGGAGGGGATCGAAGCCGAGTTCGGATATGGGCGGCGATGCCGTGACGTCCCCGGGCACTAGCCTGATGCGACCGAAGCGCCGCGGATCGGTGTACGCCAGGGCGATGCCGTTGTCGAACGTGACGACCAGCTTGGCGAATCGCGGTGGCCAGTTATCGACGTCGACGACAAACGCTTTATACTTCATCGCGCCCTTTCCTTTGATGGAGAAAGCCCCGGTCATGCCGAGGTGGAACAGCGGGGAGACCGTGCCTCCCTTCATGTCCCACCACATGTGTTTTCCCCGTCGATGCGCCGCCGTCAGGGTCTTCCCTTTCAGACACGAGATGAACGCCTTCTGCTCGACGTCCTTGAAGATCTTCTCGTCATAGGTGCCGTCCTCGTTGAACTCCACCTTGGTGACCTTGGCGCCGATGCAGTGCGCCTCGACCAGACACCTCGCGCTCTCAACCTCGGGAAGCTCCGGCATGGTCTCACTTCGGCGACGCGCTCGAAGTAATGACGTAGCCATCTTTAAAAAAACACAACTGGACTAAATTTTTTTCGCATTGTCAGGTTGTGATGTCGAGTGTTCACATGTGCTCTTATTATCGTGTGCTACCTCGCACTCACGCCCCTACGTTCGTCGCCATCCACCCGTCCAGCGCCCCCGCCGCCTTTTCCCACCTCGTGTCCAGCATCAGATCGTGCGCGGTGTCCTCCATCACGATGGCCGAAGTCCGACCCCACTCCGCCATCTCCTCCAGGCCCTCCACGTCCACCACGAAGTCGTCCCTTCCCCCCAACACGCACACCGGTGCGCTCCCTTGCTTCGGCGCCGGGATAGGCAGGACGTTGTCGAGCGCCTTCAGGTCCAACAGCCGCACGTTGCACGACTCCGCGATCTGACCCATGTGCTTCAGAAGCGTAGTCTCCGACAGATCATTCGAGAAGAAGCACTCCCTGCACAGCGCGGCGTTCGTCTTGAACGCGCCGGCGATGAACGCGTAGGTGATCTTGATGCTGGCGATGGGCGAGCGGCGGAGGAACCGACCGACCATCGGGCCGTTGCCGGTGGGCGGCACGGAGGCTACCAGAGCCAGCGCGGCTAGCGATGGAGGGTATTGCTGGCACATGACCCGCTGAGCTACCAAGCCTCCGAAGGAATGGCCGACGAGGACCGGGGGCACATCGAGGGATGCGCAGAAGGCGGTGACGTCGTCCGCGTGCTCCTCGAGCGTGGCCGCCACGGACACGCCTTTGGGCACGTCGCTCCTACCCTGCCCCCTGCAGGAGAGCGCGTAGCAATCGTGCCCGCGCGACGCGAAGTAGTCGAACCAGTGCTCGCTCCAGCACCAAGCCGCGTGGTAAGACCCGTGGATGAAGACCATCGGGGCCTTCTTCGCCACCCCAGCATACGCCTGTTGGGACTGGACCTCGAGCTTGAGGCCCACGGACGGGATGGGGAAGTACGACGTCTCGACCGATGCCGACGCTTGGACGACCGGAACGCGCGATGATCGTCGCGGAACCCTCCCGCGCGCTGAGCCGCGGAGAGGGGCGGTCGCGGGAGCCGCGGGAGCGAACGAGAGGCTCATCATGACAGCCTCACTCATGGCACCAGTGTCGATAGTAATACACGGGTGCGAAGGTCGGCGCGTGAGGGTCTGGTGCATCGAGATGACGAAAATCGAAGAAATCGTTTTTAGTATTCACCCCCGCGAACTAAGAGTCATAACCACAGCCGTCGACACGCTCACACTTCGTTCGGATCAAACTCGAACTCCTCTGGCGCCGCCGGCTCCTCCTCCGCGGGCACGGCCGCGGCTGCCCCGCCGCCCGTGTCGGTCACCCCGGGCACCAAAGTCCTGGTCGCGGCGACGTACTCGATGTCCTCCCCGGGGGTGGTATCCTTGAGCACCACGAAACCTCGTTTGAGATCCGCCGCCGCCGGGACGAACCTGCTGCCCTCGTCGAACCGCACGTACCTCTCCTGCGCGGGCGTGACCCTGGCGGGGTTGGACAGTTCCTCCTTGGTGGGCTCCGGCTTCTTCTTCTCCTTCTCGTCCTCCTCCTCATCCTTAGCATCGCCGTCGACGTCCATGCCCTCCGCCTCGCCCTCCTTCTTCTCGCCGTCCACGTCCATGCCGTCCGTATCCTTGCCCTCCTCCCTAGCCTTCTTGGCCGCCTTGGCCTTGGCCTTGGCGGTGGTGGATAGGACAGCCTTGACAAGCTTACCCTTGTCCTTCTTGTCGTCGAGGTTGATCGCCGCCGGGTAGGCGAATAGGGACGGCTTGCAGTGCGACGTCACCGAGCACATGGGCATCTTGAGCTGGGAGTCGAGGCCGATGAACGCGGTGGGAACAAAGGTGAGGGAGATGAAGTAGGAGAGCGGGTACCAGTACCAGTACTGCGTGAACACCAGCATGGAGAGCACGGCGGTCATGCGGGGGTAGCCCGACTTGGCCCTCAGCCCGATGGTCACGTTCCTGCCGCCGGCGTCGATGATGCCCTGCGCCATGATGGCGCCCATCTTGGTCATCGTCACCTCGCGCTCGTCCTGGATGTGGACCATCAGCCTCTTGCGGAAGGGCGCGAGGGACTGCTCGGACTGCTCGACCATCACCATGGCCATGGCGATGAGCGCACCCTGCTGCACAAAGTCAACCGCGTCGGTGAGCATGGGCTCGAGGAGCGCCACAGCCTCCTTCATGCCGGTGCCCGAGCACGAGATGCCCACCGCCATCGCCGCACCGTAGCGCACGTGGGGGTTGTAAGACTCCGCGAGGAGCTTCACGACCCTCGGGCACTGGCTCGGGGTGGAGCATAGCACGAAACCCAGGGACATCACCGCGGCTCTTCGAACGTCGTCCGACACGTCAGACACGGCGACGTGCAGTAGTCGGCGGATGCCCGCGTTGTTACCCGTGGCCACGTAGGCGGATGCGGTGGCGAGGCAGGCGCCGTAGCGGATGATGGGGTCGCTGTCACGGACCATCTGCTCGATGAGTGGCTCAGCCTCCTCCTCGCGGCCGTAGGTGGTGAGCGCCAGGCCGACGGAGCACCCGCGGATGATCTTTTCGTGCTGCGTCTTGTGGCAGTAGTTGAGAATCTGCTGCTGCTTGTCCACGGCGCCAGAGCCCGCGAGGACAAGGCCCATGCCGACGCCGGCACCCTCGCCCGCGACGGCACCGTCCGTGCGGAGGATGCGGAACATGTCGGTGAACACCTCCTCGTTGCCCGTGCCGAGCGCGGCCAGGCCGAGGCCGAGGCATGCGCCGTGCTGGATCACCTCGTTGTTGCTGGACCTCGACGACTCCAGCAAAAAGGGCAGGATACCCTCGCCGTGGTTGGCGTGGATCAGACCGAGCGCGTACAACGCCCCGCCCTCGGTGTAGGGGCTCGGGCGCGCACCCCCGGCGCCGCCCTCGCGTGGAAGGAACGGTCCCATCAGCGTGCGGCCCTCGTTGAGCTGGCCGCGGTGAATGACGCCCATGCCCGCCGTCGCCGAGAACCTCGCCCAGTTCGTCGCCCTGCTGAGCCAGTCGAGGTTCTCCCTGAGGAAGGTGTCCACGGTGGTACCCGCGTGCATCAGCGCGTTGGACAGCACGGTCGCGGAGTGGCACACGGAGTTCCTGGACTCAACCGCGGCTCGCATCTGCTTGAGCAAGAGGAGATCCGCCGCGTTGTGCGAGTACAGAAACTCGAGGTGAAGGTTCACGGGGAGCTCGCCGGAGAGCACCGAGCGGAGCAGCGCGATGGGCTTCTTCTTCTCCTCGGTGCTGTCCTTCTTCTCCTCGGTTTCGTCCTTCTTCTCCTCGGTGCCGTCCTCCATGTCGGCGTCGCCGTCCTCCACCTTGGGGGTATCTCCCGGGGTATCCTCCGGCGCGAGCTTGGACGCGACTTCGGAGAGAAACTTCTGAATCTCATTTTCGCAGAGGGAGAAGGCGATCTGGTACGCCAGGAGCTGATCGTCCTCCTCGCCCTCGACGAGCCGGGTGAGGATCGCCGCGACGCCGTCCGCGTCGTCCAGGAACATGAGGCACTGGCACACGTTCAGGTAGTTGTTCTCCACGTGGTCGCTCTCGTACATGCGCACCAGCACCGTGAGCACCTCGCGGCGGAACTCGCGGGAGGTGACGAGGGTCTGGCACACCTTGGTGGCGTAGTTGAGCGCCTCCGCCACGTCGGTGCTCGTGTGGATGGCCTCCTCGAGCTTGTCCAGCCGCTTGGTCTCGAGCGCGACGCCGATGGCCTGATGGATCTGGCCGTCGTCAAAGCACCGCTGGAACATCCGCTCGACGATGGACACGAGCCGCGCGTCGATCGCCTGCTCGCTCGTGGGCTTCTGCCGTTGCTCGATGTACTCGTCGATCGCCTTGGCTGTTGGGAGAAATGGGATCGGGGGAGGGGCGCGAGGGTCAGATCGGTTGTTCACTTTTTTCTTCCCAAAACTCGCACGGGAAAAGGCGGTCAAGGGATGAACAACGGGTAGGTTGGATCTGGGGGCGGGGGACGCGCGCGTACCGAGCAGGGTCTTGACGAAATCGTTGGACTCGGTGACGTCGAACATGCCACCGGCGCAGAGCGCGTAGTTGAGCGCATCGTTGAGCTCGCCGAGGTGGTAGAAGACCTGTCGAGGGGTGGGAGGGGCGGGTCAGGTTTCGTTTTAGATCTGGCTCGGTGTGGGCACACGGTAACCCTTGAAAGATCGCGAGGGACGGGGCGCGACGTGTCGACGGCGTGGGAGGTGGACGGCGCACCTTGGAGGCCAAAAGTGCCGCGAGCTCGCGCTGGGCGAAGAACTCGTCCTCGTACATCGCCTCGATGACCGAGATGGATCCCGCCACCTCGGCCCAGTGCGTGTCGATGACCTTGTTCAGCGATCGCAGCGCGGTGGTCTGGAGCTGCACCTCGGTCTCCTCGAGCATCGAGATGAGGCCAGCCGCGGAGGAGAGGCCCAGGGCGGGGACCATGGAGATGGGGCCGGCTACCGCCATGCTCGAACCCTTCTCACTAGATCCAAGTCGTTACTTGTCCACGCCGTATGCCTACGCGCGCTTCCACTGTGGCGAGATCTCCCGTCGAGGTCATCCGCTCAGTTACCCCTTTTCTGTTTTGAACGATCAGGCCGATCGCAGCCGTGCCGTTGGCCTCAATTGGTGGGGCACTCGGGCGAGATGAACCACCCTTTAAAGAAGGATGCGATGAGCCAGAAGGGGGTGTATCGGGGGAGCGGGTTTCCCCTATACATCAGGCGGCTGATGAAGGTGAGAACATCGCCATGCACCCCGCCGACGCGCCGCACGACCCGACCGGCCCGGCACACCCGACCTCGAGAAAATGACGCTAACTTCTTCCCAACCCGACCCACTCCGCCCCCGCAGTTCCGTCAGATGGACCTGGAGTACACCTTCTGGCAGATGTACCTGCTGTGCACAAACCCCAAGGTGGTGTACAGGCACACGATGTATCGCAAACGTGAGCCACCCCTCCTCCACCCACCCTCCACCCACCCTCCATCCCGCGCCGTTCGGAACGGATCGACCTCCCGATGAATGAATGCCCCTCGAACGCTCACCGATCTTCCCACACCTCACCCAATCTTACCTACAGAGACCAAGAACCAGTGGGCGAGGGACGACCCGGCGTTCGTGGTGCTGACGGCGGCCATGGTGTTCGTGGTGTCGATCCTGTACTGCCTGTTCTACAGCCACAGTTTCGGTCAGGCGGTTTACGCGGTGTTGAGGTCGGTGCTGGTGGACTTTCTGGGCGTCGGCGCGGGCGTGGCGACGGCGTATTGGTTCGTGGCCAACCGGTACATGCGGGAACCCGGGGTGAACCACTCGCACGCGGTGGAGCAGCAGGTGGAGTGGATGTACGCGTTCGACGTGCACGTCAACGCCTTTTTCACCCTGCTTCCCTCCCTCTACTGCGGCCAGCTGGTGCTGTCGCCCCTTCTCATGATGAACGGTTTCATCCCGCGGCTGCTGTCGGGGGCGTTGTACGGCGTCGCGCTGTCCTACTACCACTACTGCGTGTTCATCGGGTACAACGCGTTACCCTTCCTGGAGCACACGGCGCTGCTGGTCTATCCCATCGCGGTCATCGCGCTCGTGACGCCTCTCGCCGTGCTGGTCGGGTTCAATCCCACCCGGTTCACGCTCGGGATCTACTTCCACTGACCGTGCTGACCTAACGTAGCGACCTAATACTCTAGCACAACTTTAGTAAACACAGTATCGTATTATACAACAGCTAACATTACGTGTGTAGGCTAGGAAAGTCGCGGCTGGTGTGGAGCCGCGACGCAATCGCCGATTGAATCAGTCCAGACGACCGAGGCGGTGGAGTCGTCAGTCACTGGCCCTCTATGCAGCAGGCCTCCGACGACTCGTGCCCCGTGGCGATCGGGCGCCTGGACTTGCCCAAAAAATGGCCCACGCTCAGTCCCAGTACCACGGTGAAGAAAACCCCGCCGTTGCACGTCATCACCGCCAGCATGATGAGGTACGACGAACAGAGATTGAGGGCGTAGAGGGATGTGCCCACGAGCCTTTGTCGCAGGGCCGGGGACTTGTACGGCCTGGGCAGGATCGGGGCTGTCACGCCCTCGATCTCCTCGGTCGTCTGCGCCCTGACCTTCGGGGGTAGCGTCCGAAGGTAATACAGGCCCTCCTGCATCACGCACAGCGAGAACATGAAGAGGAGAGCCACGAGGTACTCGAAGTGCGTCTCGGTGGCCCAAGAGTCGAAGTAGAGGGTGACTCGGTGGCCCCACTCGAAGGCCACGGGCATGCCCTTCATGTGCATGCCGCCACCGTGCATACCACCCCCAGAGCCGCTACCACCGGCCATCTCGCCCCCGAAATGATGGGAATGGTCCATCTCCATACGCGCCTCGGGAACTGAGCCGGGCGCGGAATTCTCCCGATATCCAAGAAGAACCACGTCACCGGGTGGGGTTCACTTAACATGGGCGGCGGAGGCAGGTTGGCGGGTCGGCTGTTGCGACTCGCGGGCTCCGCGGGAGATGTCGCCGCGGCGGTAGGGACCCGGTGTCGAGCCCAATCCGCGTCGACATCGATCTGGACGAGGTCCTTCGCGGCGGGCGTCGCGCCACTCGCGCGGTGCCCTGGCGGCGATGAGACCTGGTTCGCCGTCTCCAACCGTCGCCGACTCCGGAGGGACCCGACGCGGATCGAACGCCTCCGTTGGTTCGGAACCGCGGCGCCCGTCGAGCTCGACGATGACGACCACGATGCCAATCACGCGGCCGGGTCATCGCCGGCCGGGTCATCGCCGGGCGGGGTCGACCCCACGCCCAAGCCGGCGCAGGTGGACGTGTGGAGGAAAGAGGATCAGAGGTGGCGCGTCGGTAACCGGGCCGGGGTCGCGGGCGGCGGCGACGTATCCGCGGCGACGGACGACCAGGGCAAAGGTAAACGCAAGAACGCGTCGAAGAAGAGGAAACAACAAGGGCTGCAGACGAACCAGCGGCTGATGGACGCGAAGGATCTGAAGGAGCTCCTGTGGCTGGTGCGGACCCGGGCGTCCTTCAGCGATAAGGGCGCCTTCAACGCGATCAACGTGTGCACCGCGCTGTCGCAGATCGTCCGGCTCATGCCCCAGTTCCAGCGCAACTCCCCGGCGAGGACCGCCATGCTCGAGCGACTCACCACGGACAAGGCGTTCAGCAAAAAGTTGTTCCCGATGGTCCTCGACCTCGCGCACAGCCGCGATCGATTCGAGGGCATCCAGTGCGACGCGCGAACCGTGTCGTCGCTCATCAAGGGCGCCGCGGGTCTGACGCAGCGGATAGGTTACCACTTCGACCCGTCCTTGTGGGCCGCGCTGGATCCCGTGATTCGACGAACCGCCCCGGACATGAACGTGTACGAGGCTGCGAACGCCATGTGGTCCTACGGGATGCTCTTCGAGTCTGGCGCGTTTCCCGCGCTCTCGGGGGAGACGCTCAAGGCGCTGACGGAGGCGAGCGCGAGGGTGATCAAAGGGGACGCGCCGGTGAACAATGTCAACGACATCATGTGGGCGTATCTGCGCATATACCAGTACGGGGACGGGCAGGCGTCGTACGACTTTGGGCCGCTCGACACCCACCTGCTTCAGGCGCTGTGCGAGAAGGTGATTTTGCACGGCAAGGCGGACGGGTGGGAGCTGAAGGTGGTCCCACTGGGCATCGCCATGCGGGCGTACAACAAGATGTACGACATCGGCGCGGTGAGCGAGCTTGGCGAGAAGATGGCGGATCGGATGATCTCGGAGACGTCGCGGCTGGTGAAGAAGATGGACGGGAAGCACAGGAGGCTCGCCAAGAGCATGTTCTACAGGTTCGGTCTGGAGCCGAGGCTGCCCGAGGAGCTGACGACGGAGCTGGCGAACACGGATCACAAGAGGCGGGGTGGGTTCATGGGGGCTAAGCAGGCGTTCAAGATCAGCGGCGGTAAGGACCAAGAGGTTGTCGAAACCATGGTAGCCGAGGTCAAGGATATCGAGAGCACCGAGCGCAAGAACAAAAAGAGGCACCGACTCTTCTCGGCGAAGGACGTCGCCATCGAGTCCGAGAGGGTTCGGGCGATAGGGCAGGAGTGGTGCGACGCCCTCGGTAACGGCGCGGGGGAGGGGCTTCGCGCGAGGCTAAGCCAGTGCCCCACCCCGGAAGAAGAGGAGCGGCTGCTACAAACCTCGATCAGCGAGGACATCGCCCCGGCGCGGGCGAAGCTCAAGAAGAGGTACCTCAAGGCTGTCGGCCTCCTCAAGTTCAAGCGCAAGCACATGAAGAGCGAGGACCAATAGACTGATTTTTTTACGTGCAAAGATTCGCGTTCGTTCACAACCGCCGTTTCTCGTCGTCTAATCCTCGAGTTCCTCATCTATTTCCATCTCGTCCATCTCCCGGTCCAGGTGGATCCCGCCGGCGGTTATTCGCGCCAGCCGGTCTTCATCCACCAGCGCCGCCTTCACCAACGACTCGTAGGCGCTCGCCTTCCTCCTGTGGTAGCTCATGAGCGCGTCCTGCTCCTCTTCATCGCTGCCCCTGATGCGGTGCAGGCGCAGGAGGCTGTCCAGGCATCCGAGCTGCGCGGGCATGTCCTCCTGCGCCTTGCTGAGGGTGAAGGAGCTCTGGAGCATGTCCAGAGACTGGCTCAGGTCCCCGCCCCTCGTGTCCAGCACGATGGTACCGATCAGCGCGAGCGACTGCGCCACGAGCTGGTGGTTGCAGCACTGGGTGTGCGCAAGTTTGAGCGCCTTGGACAGCTTCGGCTTGGCCTCCTGCGACGGATCCCCCTTCACGATCGTCGCGTAGCCCGACACGAAGAGCGCCGCCGCCTGGTGCGCAAAGTTGGGCAGAGCCGAGGCGTCCTTCTCCCCGGTCTTCTCGTCCGCGTTCCCCACAGCCGCCGCCTGCATCGTCTCGTGCCTCTTCAGAACCGGTCGCACCAAGTCGAGCGCGCGGGAGATTCCCTCGGGGCTACCTTCCGTGAGCTCCGAGAGGCCGCCGCACACGGACGCTATGTCCTTCATCGAATCCGGCCCAAACGCCGCCGCCGCAGCCGACGCCGCCGCGAACCTGGCGGCAGCCTCCTTGTATTTGCCCAGCGAGTGCAGCACCTGCCCCTCGGCGTAATCCGCGACGGATGCGAATCCCCGCAGGGTCCTCGGGTAGGTCTCCACCATCGCGCGCATCTGCTCCGTTCTCGCCGCCGCGAGCGAGAGCTTCGTGCTCGTCAAATCCGCGCCCACCAGGCCCTGCAGCGCGAGCATGCGGATGTAGAGGTAGGGCCGCGCGTCCGCCGCGGTCCTCGGCGCCAGGTCAACCTCCGATCCGCACCACAGGCGCTTGGGCGGGACCGGAGGCTGGTCCTCTTCTGGCGTCTCCGTCTCTGTCCCCGCCTTCTTGCCGTCCCTCGGTCTCTTCCCCTTTGTCTTGCCCCGCGGGGACTTTTTGGTGGATGGCGAAGCGGCCTTCTCCGTGGACGCGCGCATCTCCGCCATGAGCTGCTCCTGCTCCACGATGGCCCTCGCGTCCGCGTCGCCACCCTCCGGCATCACGCCCAGGAATTTGCACGCGGCGTCGCACTGATCGACGGCGGCTTCCAGGTTGCGCCGAGCCTCGGTGAATTTGCCGAGCGGCCGGAGGGATTCGCCGGTGATTAGCTTGGCGAGCGCGATCGTGGCGCGGATCGGGAGCCACCTGTACGTGTGCTCCTCCTCGAGCTCCTCGTCGGTCTTGTTCTCGATGGACTCGATGAGCCGGGCGACGAACTTGGGTTCGTCCGCGGTGGCCTGGACGTTGCCCGCCGACAGGTTGCCGAGCATGCGGAGCACGCGGAGGTGCAGACGAGCTGGGGCGGCGGCGTCCTCGCCCTCCTTCTCCTCGAGCTCGGTCACCGCCTCCTCCGCGGCAGCCGCACATGCCGCCTCCCCCGCGCCGACGCCTTCGTCCGAGGCCCTCTGCGCGATGGCCCGCTGCAGCCTGGCGAGCGCGAACGCGACGGCGATCTCGTGCATCTCAGCTTCTTTCGCGAGCTCGGCGCCCGCGGTGAGCTCGCGTTCGGCGGCGTGGAACTCGCAGTCCACCATGAAGATGTCGGCTCGGTCCATGACGAAGTGGAGCTGCCACGTCACCCAATCTGACGTCTCCTCCGGGTACTTCTTCACCGCCTCCGTCGCCAGATCCAGTCCGCTCGTGCAGGCGTTGAGCCACGACCTTCGCGTCTCCCTGCCGAAGAGCCTGTAACAACGAGCGAGGCCGCTGAAGACTTGGCACTTGAGCTTCTCGTACCCGTGCGTGTTCTTCAGGAGCAGCATGCACTGCTCCAGGTGCTGCTTGGCCTTGTGCACGTTGTCGGTGTACTGAAGCAGCAGGGTCGCCAGCCGCACGCGCGCCCTCGCCTCGGGCACCGGGAGCAGGGTGACCTCCTTGAGGCAGAGCGCCTCGTAGCACCGGACCGCCTGCAGCGGCGCGTTGTCCTCCTCGAACTCGTTCGCGAGGAACATGAGGGCGTTGTAGATCTCATCGGTCTCAACCTTCTCGACCGCCTCGGTCGCTTTCTTCGCCTTGGGCGCCATCGTCCGCCCCGATCGCGCGCGCCCCACTGGCGCCAAATTCATCGGATCTGACACACAGATGGAAACATTCAAAAAAAGGAGATGCGGCGTCCCTCGGTTGACCACATCGCCACGCGCGCAGTAGGGTCCGACCGAGCCGAGGGAGACCGGTACCTCACACCCGCGATGGTGGTGCCCCCGTACGCGCACGTCGGCTGCCGGATCGAGACCACCGACGGCGCCAGGGCGGTGGTGCGATACGTCGGTCCAGTGGAGGGAACGGATGGTGAGTGGGTCGGGGTGGAGTGGGACGACCCGACGCGGGGAAAGCACGACGGATCCCACGGCGGCGAGAGGTACTTCGAGTGCATCGCATCTTCCGCGAACGGCGCCACCCCGGGATCCTTCGTCCGCCCGCACAAGATCCGACCCAGCGTCACGTTCCGCGAAGCCATCGCGACCAAGTACCTCGACGGCAAGGTGCCCGTCCAGGGTGCCAAGTCCACCGGCGGCGACGTCGGCGACGACGGGACGAACGAGGAGGGCATGTTCGTCAAGTCGTCGAACGGACAGAAGATCGAGATCCAGCTGTGCCTCAAGAAGGAGGATCCCAACGCCGTGCTCGGCACCATCGACAGGGTCTACCTCCCAGACGCCGCCATCCACACCGCGGGCGAACCGGGCGACGCGTCCTCCTGCGGCCTCCCATCGGAACGGGTCGAGATCCTGGACCTGGCGGGGAACCTGTTCAAGGACTGGAGCACCGTCGCCGCGTTCGGTCGCGAGTTTCCGAGTCTAGTCAACCTCGAGCTCACCGGGGTGAGAGCCGCGTGGCCCGCGTGTCCGCCGCCCGCGCCGTCGCCGTTTCCGAACCTCTCCGTGCTCGTCATGAACAGGTCCGGCGCGTCGTGGAAGGAGGCGACCGCGATCGTCGCCGCGTGCCCGGCGCTGCGAGAGCTGAGCCTCGCGGACTGCGGCATATCCGCGCTGGGCGAGGGCGAAGGGCCGGTGTCGGGCGCGGCGGCGGCGGCGCTCTCGGGGCTCGTCGCGCTCAACCTGGAGCGCAACGCCCTGGAGGACTGGTCCGAGGTTGAGCGCCTGGCGCTGCTCCCGTCGCTGGAGCGGCTGCATCTGGGCGGGAACCGGCTGAGACGCGTGTGCTATCCTGAGACGCACGCGGGGGGACCGGTACCGTTCGAGCAGCTCAAGGCGCTGTTGTTCGCGGACAACGCGGTTGACGAATGGGACAGCGTCGACGCACTGAACGATTTCCCGTCCCTCGCGGAGGTGAGGCTGACCGGTAACCCGGTGACGGAGAGCGCGGCGACGCGGCACGAGATAGTGGCGCGCGTGGGACGGCTGTCGCAGCTCAACGGGAGCCTCATCGCGGACCAGGAGAGGAAGGATGCGGAGATTCGGTACCTGCGCCGGGTTCTCGGGCTGGTCAAGAGCGCCGAGGGCGCGGCGGCGGGAGGTGAGGCCGAGGGCGCGGCGGCGGCGGCGCGGGCGCCCCAGCGGGGAACCGAGGCTGTTCAGGCGATGCATCCCCGTCTCAGGGCGCTGGTGGATTCCTACGGCGAGCTGTCCACGCACGCGGCGAAGGGACCGGGCACGGGCAAGATGGGAGAGGACATGCTCGAGCTCACGCTGGTGTGCGTCGCGGCGTCGGCTGGGGAGAAGGCGCCCACGAAGAAGAAGGTCCCGATGACGATCACCGTCGGTAAGCTCAAGCTGCTGTGCGAGAAGCTCTTCAAGGTCAAGGCTGACGCGCAGCAACTGTACTACAAGGAGCCGTTCATGGGTATGCCCGAGCTCTTGGAGCCCGACGACTACGACATAGCGTACCTCGGCGTGAAGGACGGCTCGAGCGTCCTCGTCGAGGAGAAGAGCTGATGTGATTAGCTCTTAGCTGGCGTATTTCAACAAAATGTCAATCTATCGGTACAGTGTTGAGATCTTACACGTACAATCTGTGAATCTGCGTTTGCCTGAGGGTCTTGCGGCAGGTGGGGCAACGCCGCGGAGGATGCTTTAAAGCTTCCTTGATGCAGTCGTGACAGAACACGTGCCCGCACGTGGTGCTCGCCATCTCCCCTTTCTTTATGACGTCCATGCATATCACGCACTTGATTCCTTTCCCCGGGCTCTCGGGTTCCTGTCGGGGAGCCCCGTAGTCCCCGCCCGGCTCCCTCTCAGGCTCCCCACCCTCGTTTCTTCTGTTTTTCTGAATAGGCAGTCCCGTCCATGTGTCTCTCGGAGGGGACTCCTCGAGGTGGGTCAGGTCCACCGGGCCCTTCTCCGCGACGACCCGGACCTCCTCGTCCTCGTCCCCGTGCTCCCCGTCACTCTCCAGCGTCAGGTCTACCGCGTCAGTCTCCCCCGCGTGAATCCCGCCCCCCGAGAGCCTTCGCCGCCTTGGGCTGCCCACGGACGGCGTGCCCCCCTTGCTCCGCCGTCGGACGCGCGTCCCGACGACCGGCGAGCGCGTCCTTTCGTCGTCGGATCCGTCCGATAGCTCGATGACGGAGCTCGACGGCGGCGAAACCACCGTCTCGCCCCCCCGGGGACCATTCCGCACCATGCCCGCCGTCAACTCTGACTCTGATAGGCGTGGACTCGTTTCGAACTGCGAATTTTGGACCCATATTCGCAAACAGGTTAGGACCTATGGGCAAACGCACTGATGAACCCCGGTGGGCAACCCTGACAAACGACGGAACCTTATCGACGCGTGACCGTATTTTCGAAAAGGGTCGTGGAGGCGGAACGGGGCTCACGCGTCCTTCGACGCCATCAGAACGAAGGGCGCTGCAGCACAGCCCCTTGCGTGTTTCGCGAGGAGTTCGCGCGTGTTCTCGCGGGGAACTCGCCACTCGCGCCCGGTAGATCTCTGGCTCAGAGGGTCGAAGGCATCTTGAAAAAAGGCGCAGCGGGAGGTTTTTCACACACGGAGGGGAAAAATGGCGGGGGTGAGCGTCAGCCTCGGCGCCGGAGTCGTCGGCGCGCGCGCTTCCGCGCGCGTCGAGCGTCGCGCGTCGACCGTTCGAGGCGCGACCGCATCCGTGAACGGCGGATCCAGGGCAACCGCGGTCGGCGGGTCCGTCGGGCGGTCCGCGTTCCTCCACGGGGCGGGGGCGGGCGGCCCCGCGGGTTTGGGTTCGGCCGCGCTTCCCCGGCGACGCGCGTCTCGCGCCCGGACGCCCGTCGCGCCGAACGCGCTCTTCTCCGAGTTAATGCAGAACCTATCGGGTCCCGCGCTCCTCGACGGCTGGGGTTTGCCCAACGCCGTCGAGGCCTTCAAGGCGCTCCCCGCGATCACCACGGAGACGATTGCGGATCTCGCGGTGGGCGCGGTGGCCATCTTCGGCGCGGGCGTGTTCATCAACGACACGGACTCCACCCCCGAGGTTGCGACCCAGACGGGCGGCGGCGGTGGCCAGGGCGGCGGCGGAAGGTTCGGAGGCGGGGGCGGCGACGACTACAACGACAAGTGGTACTTTGAGGATCCCGAATCCGACGCGAATAACTTTTTCATCCGCGGCGGCGTCCAGGGCATCTGGTGGATCATCGCGTGCTCGGCGGCCTCGGCGTACTGCGTCCTCATCGGTAAGGCTCCTCACCTGGGCGCCTTCTGGGGCCTGGCCGCCGTCGGTATCGGCTGGGGCCTCTTCGTCTCCATCGCGCTCGGGCTCACCGCCGTCGTCGTCGTGGTGCTGGCGGTGGATTACTTCCTCCAGTGGTCGCACGGCGATCTGCACGCGGCGCTCAAGGCTGGGCAGGAGAGGCTCACCGGCGGGCTGATCCAGAGGGAGCTCGACATCCAGCCCGCGGCTGCGGATAAGAAGAACGTCGTCTCCGACCCCAACAAGAACCTGCCCGAAGGCGTGAAGATCCTGGGCACCGACGCGCAGATGGTACAGGTGGACCTCAAGCCTGGCGAGGAGATGAGCGCGGAGCCCGGTGCGATGTGCTACATGTCCGCCAACGTGCGGTCCATCACGAGCATGCAGGGCGGCGTGCTCGCCGGCATCTCCCGCGTCCTCGCGGGTGAGCCGTTTTTCCTGAACAGCTTCAAGAACATCGCCAACGACGGCCGCGAGGGATACATCGCGCTCGCCGGTCGACGCGAGGGCGACAAGATCATCGTGCTGGACCTGGAACGCTTCGGCGGGGAGATTCTGTGCGCGCGTGACTCGTACCTGTGCTCCAAGGGCCAAGTGAGCATCGACGCCGCCACGACGTTCACCCGAGGGCAGATGGGTCTCCGCCTGTTCCTGTCCAACCAGAACACCATCTTCATGCAGAAGCTGAGCGGCACCGGCCTGGCGTGCATCTCAGGCAACGGCACCGTGATCAGGCAGGACCTCGAGGAGGGCCAGGAGATGGTCGTGGATGCGCGCGCGGTGTGCGCCTTCTCCAAGACGATCGGGTACCAGCTGAGGCTCATGAGCTCGCCCCTCGCCGCCCTCTTCGGCGGTGAAGGTTTGTTCTTTGCGAGGCTCTCCGGACCGGGAACCTTCTACCTGCAGTCCCTGCCCGCCGCGCGCCAGGACGGTGGACTCCGCGACGAGGGAGAGGTCGCGGTGTAATCACCCATGTCGTCGTCGGAGTCGTCGTCGTCGTCTGTGTTACCCACGCGGCGCTGAACCTCCTTGTAAAGGATCGGTGGCGCGCCTTGTCGGTGGGTCGATGGCAATCAAAATTCTTTTCCATCTTTGCGGCTTCTTGCAAGACGGTAAACGTAGCACCGCGCGGCGCGTCGCGTCGTCGGTTTTCAATAAGACTAACTCAAGTTTTCTCATCAGACACGTCGTCAAGCGTATTTCGCCCTTTGTATTCCTGCTGCTATCTGCTACTCAGTCCATCGTGACCTCGTCGAACGAATCTTTGATGCACAGGTTCCCGCCCTCAACCTTGTCCACCTCCACGCGTGCCTCTCGATAGCTCACCTGACCCGCCCGTGCCTCGTCCTCGGCGCACTCACCCACCTTGGTCTCCCCGGCCTCCCCGTCGATGAACTGCTCCGCCACGTCCCCGTCGTCGTCCCGGAAGAGTTGGCGGGCGAACCATCCCAGTCCTTGTATCCCGCCCATCGCGAGCCCCGAGGTCATCGACACCGCGTACTGTATCACCGGGATCCGTCGTCGCTCCACCGCCACCTCCCTCTTGGTGGAGAAACCGCCGTTGCTGCCGTCCGAGTAGTCGTCCTCGTCCTCATCCTGCGGGTTGTCGTCATCGGTGGGGTTGGACGGTTTGGTCAGACGCGGTTCTTCGCGAATGGAAAGGTTGGGAAGTTCGTGGTCGCCTTCTCTCGAGATCTCGTCGCGTCGGGTGGCCGGTGTGCGCGGGGAGGGATGGTGTGCACGGGGTCGATTGACTCACCCCGAAGACGAACGTCTTGGCCGCCTTGAACCCCCGCTTGAGGAAGTTCATTGGGTTCTCTCTCTTGCGCTTCGTCGTGGCCGGACTCTCGGCCTCAGCCGAAAGTGTGGGCGCACTCGTCTCGGCTCCTCGCTTTTTCATCTGAAGACCCATATTCGCAAATGACAGTTTTCGCGAATTCTGACCAGTCGCGAGGGGTAACCTGAACTTTCGTCCATTTTAGAGGCCGCGTCCTTTCCCGAGGTGCCACTGGATCTGGTCGCCGAGGCGAGATGGCGTCGTACCAGCACCCGTATGTCAAGCAGGTGAACAGATGCGCGACCGTGGCGTTCTCGCCCACGTCGCCCTTCATCGCGACCGGCACCATGGCCGGCGCGATCGACCTCAGCTTCAGCACCACCGCCTGCCTCGAGGTGCGCATCCGAGAATTACAGAGCACCCGTGATTAAAATCCCAACCCCGCGCGCCGCGGACGAGCGCCGATCGCTCACCTCCCACACTTTTCCCACCCGTCGGCGCAGATTTTCAAGTTGGATTACAGTAACCCATCCTCGGACATGCCCCTCGCGGGCGGCGCGGTGGCTGCGAACGAGCGCTTCCACCGACTCGCGTGGGGTCCGCTGCAGACGGAAGGGATGCCCCACGGGCTCATCGCCGGTGGCCTGGTGGACGGCAGCGTGAACCTGTACAACCCGGCGCGGATCATCGGCTCGCCCATCGGCGCCGAGCCCAGCGACGGGGTGTCCAGCGGCGCCCTGGTGACGAAGATGCAGAAGCACTCCGGGCCCGTGCGCGGCTTGGAGTTCAACAGCTTCTCCCCCAACCTGCTCGCGTCCGGCGCCGAGGATGGCGAGCTCTGCATCTGGGATCTCGCCAGGCCCGCGCAGCCGAGCCTCTACCCGGCGCTCAAGGGCGGCGCCGGCGGTCAGCCCGCGGCCGGGGAGGTCAGTTATCTGGCGTGGAACAAGAAGGTGCAGCACATCCTCGCCAGCTCGTCCCTCAACGGCACCACCGTGGTGTGGGATCTGAAGCGACAGCGGCCGGTGATCTCCTTCACCGACCCAAACAGCCGGCGACGGTGCTCGGCGATGCAGTGGAACCCCGAGGTGGCGACGCAGCTCATCGTCGCGTCCGACGACGACAGGTCCCCGTCGCTTCAGATTTGGGATCTTCGCAACTCCATCTCCCCGGCTAGGGAGTTTGTGGGCCACAGCAAGGGCGTCCTCGCGATGGCGTGGTCGCAGGCGGATCCCGGGCTTTTGCTCACCTGCGGCAAGGATAACCGCACGCTGTGCTGGGACACCGTGGCGGGCGAGGTACTCGCGGAGCTACCCGCGAGCAGCAACTGGAACTTCGACGTGCAGTGGTCCAGCACCACCCCGGGTGTCCTCTCCACCTCGTCCTTTGACGGCCGAGTGGGGCTCTACAACCTTCAGCAGGCTGGCGGCATCGACGCGGGCCCCGGGACCGTCGACCAGTACGGCGTGCAGCAACCCGGGCCCAAGACGCCCATGAAAAAGGCCCCGGCGTGGATGAGGAGGCCGTGCGGCGCCACCTTCGGGTTCGGCGGTCAGCTCGTGGGCTTTGGCGTCAGAGCCAAGGCGGGTGCCGAGGAACCCGCGGCGGCGGAGAAGCCGTCGGGCACCGCGCTCACCCTCATGAAGGTGTCCACCGCGGTCGAGGCCGAGGTATCCGCCGAGCTCGAGGGCGCCGTGTCCACGGGTGGCGGCGACGCGCTCAAGACCTTCTGCGAGACCAAGAAGACCGAGGCGACCGCGACGGCGGCGAAGGAGGACGAGGAGACGTGGGGTTTCCTCGGGATCCTCTTCGAGGAGGACGCGAGGCGGGAGCTCCTCAAGCACCTCGACTTTGGCGAGGCTCTCGTCGCCAAGGAGCTGGCGGAGTCCGATGCTGAGGCTGAGAAGGCCAGGGCGGCCGCGGAAGCCGAGGCGGCTGCGGCGGACGCGGCCGTCGCCGCTTCCGCCGCGCCCGCGCCGCTTCCCCCCGTCGACGGCGACGAGTTCTTCAACAACCTCCCAGAGCCCACGCCGGCGTCACCCGCCGCGCCCCTCACCCCACCCGCGCCCGCTGATGACGGCATGTCCTTCTTCGACGATATGGACGCGAACGGCGGGGTCCCCAAGCCCCCCCCGTCGCCCCCGCCCGCCCCCGCGCCGGAGCCAATCGCGGAAGCCCCCGAGGCGATCGCCGCGCGACGGGCGGCGGCGGCCAGGGCTGCCGCCATGGCCGCGGCCGCCGCCGAGCCCGTCGAGCACATGGACGCGCACGATGCCATGACGCAGCGCGCGCTCGTCGTCGGCGACTACCGCGCGGCGGTGAACGCTTGCGTCGCCGCGGGACGCCACGCCGACGCGCTCATCCTCGCCAACATCGCGGGCGGAGACCTGTGGGAGGAGACCCGCAGCAAGCACATCGCCGCCAACATCGGCAGGCCGTACATGCGCGTCGCGTCCGCGGTGGTATCCGAGGACCTGGAGCTGCTGGTCAAGTCCCGCCCGCTGGCCAAGTGGAGGGAGACCCTCGCCATCCTGTGCACCTACGCGCCCGCCGAGTCGTGGGGAGCGCTCGCGGGGGTGTTGGCGGGCCGACTCGCCAACACCGGCAACGTGCACGCGTCCATCCTGTGCCACATCTGCGCGGGTGACGTGGACTCCGCGGTGCAGCACTGGCTCGGTGCCCTGCCCCCGGGCAAGGTTGCCCCGCCCGCGCTTCACTCCGTGCTCGAGAAGGCTGTCGTGCTCACCCGCGCCACCGGGCAGACGAGCGGCGTCGGCCTGGCGCAGCTGGCGGTGTCCTACGCCGAGGTTCTCGTCTCGCAGGGTCAGCTGGACGCGGCCATCACGTACCTGGACATGGTACCCGACGGTGGCGACGCCATCATCACGCTCCGCGACCGCATCGTCCGCGGCGGCGCGGGAACCACCGCCAGCAGCAGCGCCCCCGCCGCCCCCGCGCCGGCTCCCGCGCAGCAAACGCAGAGCGCCTACGGTCAGCAGACACAGAGTGCCTACGGCCAGCAGACGCAAGGCGCCTACGGCCAGCAGAGCTACGGCGGCTACTCCCAGCAGCAGATTGCGCAGCCCGCGCAACCCACGCAGAGCTACGACAGCTACGGTGGATCCCCCGCGTACGGCGCCTACGGTCAGCAGCAGCAGACGCAGAGCGCCTACGCCGCCTACGGTCAGCAGAGCTCCGGGTACGAGGCTCCCCCGCCGCCGTCGCTGCCCCCGCAGCCGGCGCAGAGCGCGTACGCCGCGTACGACTCCAACCCCGTGCAGTCGGCGTACGGCACCCAGTCACCCATGGGTCAGCCCGCCATGGGCGGCGGCGGGATGGGCGCGCCGCCCCCCGCGTTTTCACCCGCGGCGGCTCAGTACGGCCAGCCCAACGTGATGGTGCCGAGCGCGCCACCGCAGCAGGCTGCCGCGCCCCCGCCGCCCCCGCCGACCGCGACGGTGGCCGCGGCGCCGTCGTTCGATCCTTCCGCGTCGACGCCCCCGCCTCCGCCACCCGCCCAACCGGCCCAATCGGCCCCGGCGTACGCGGCGTCGCCTCAGCAGCAGGCGTATAACCACTCCCCCGCGCAATACGCCCCGGCTCCAGGCGGCGACTACGGCGCGTACGGTGCCGCCCCCGGGCAGGGCGGGGCGTACGGAACCCCACCGGGTCCCGGTGCGTTCCAGCCCGCGGTGCAGCCGAGCGTGATGCAGCCCGGGATGCCGGCTGCCCCCGCGGCTGCCCCCGCGCCGCCCCCCGCGCCCGTCGTGCCCAAGCCCCCCGCGAACCTCACCATGGACGCGGTGGAGACGAAGGAGGTCAAGTCCGCGCACCAGACGATCGTCAAGTCGCTCACCGTCCTGTTCAAGCAGTGCGAGGCCGCGGCCGGGTCGCACCCGGCGAGGAAGAAGGAGGTTGACGACGCCAGCAAGAGACTCGCTGTGCTCATGTGGAAGCTGAACCGCGGCGACGTGAGCGAGTCGGCGTGCGGCAAGTTGACGCAGATGGCGGCCGCGCTCGACGGCGGGGACGTGGCGGCGGCGACGCAGGTGCAGGTGGCGATGACCACGTCGGACTGGGACGAGTGCTCCGGTTTCCTGGCTGCGCTGAAAAGGTTGCTGAAGACGAAGGCGACGCTCGGGTGAGTGTGTGACTCGGCTTGATACCTTCATATTTGCGAAGATAAATACGAGCTAATTATTTCATCTCTCATGACTAAATACTCGTCTAAAGAACCCAAAAACCCGAAATTCGCCGCCCGTATGAATCCCAGTCTCTTTCCCCAGTCAGCAGTGCGAATCAGATTACCCTCGATCCTGACGATTGAGACGATCAGACGCCGCGCACAGTGCCTGCGAGCCGCGGGATCGATCACCATGGCGGACGAGGCGGAGCTCGAGGACGAGCTGCTGTACGATGACGTAGACGACGAGCCCGAGCCTGAGCCTGAGCCTGAGCCTGAGCCTGAGCCCGAGCCCGAGCCCGAGGCTGATGCGAAGGATGAGGGCGCGAACGACGCCGCCGCCGATGCCGCGCCCGCGCCCGCGCCGACGGACGCGCCCGCCCCCGACGCCGCGCAACCCCCGGCGGCTCCGGCAGCCCCGGCCGTCTCTCCGGATGATCCAACGGCCGTGTACGTCAGCGGCCTGTCGTATTGGACCACCGACGTCGACATCGAGACGTACTGCGCCGAGTACGGGACGGTCAAGTCGTGCGTGTTCTTCACGGAGAAGTCCAACGGCAAGTCCAAGGGGACGGTGTGCGTGGAGTTCGAGGACCCGGTTCAGGCCAGGGTGTGCCACGATAAGCTGCCGTACAAGCGGATTCGCGGCAGGGACATCAGCGTCAAGTTCGCGCCCAAGAACCCGGCGCCCGGGGCTGGGGATGGGAACCCGTCGCCGACGAAACAGCCCCCGCGCCCGGTGCCGGACACCGCGTGGAAGGGACCGGTGCCCGATACCGCGTGGAAGGGACCGGTGCCGGGTCAGCCGCCGATGAACCAGTTCCAGCAGCAGCAGCAGATGATGATGCAGCAGCAGATGATGATGATGCAGCAGCAGATGATGGGCGGGGGAAACATGATGGGCGGGATGATGGGAATGAACGCGATGGGAGGGAGGGGGAGGGGGGGGAATCCCATGGGCGGCCGAGGCGGCGGGCGGGGAGGTGGCCGAGGCCCTCCCCCGAAACGACCCAGATACTAATAGTTAGCAAACCTAATACAATCGCGAACAACCCAACACAATCGCCTTCGACGCCGCGTCAACGCACCTGAAAATGAGTCCGATCCTTTCCGGTTTTCCATAGATCGTGGGCGGTGCCGAGGACGTGCACTGCGGGACAAGGGTATCAAACTCTCCATAGCGATTATCGATACCCCTAGCCGTATTCGATGAATTTCGCCGCGGGCTACGTGGGCTCGGCCGGTGACGGCCTGAAGATCCGCAGGCTCGAGGAGGAGCGAAAGAAGCAGAATGAGCAGGCCGAGCGCGTCAAGGCTGAGCTCGCCGCCGAGTCTTCCAAGTCCCGCATCGTCAATTTCTCCGCGGGCAACTCCGAGGTGATCGAGAACGCGTTCAAGCAGGAGTCCGTGGGTCTGCAGACCAAGGAGCAGTTCGTGGAGAAGCGCGCGAACATCGAGCGAGAGTTGGAGGAGGAAAGGGCCAAGACGGAGAAGGCGGCGGCGGCCGCGGACGCCAAGCAGAAGGAGAAGAAGCGCAAGAAGCAGAAGAAGGAGCTGGGTGCCAAGCTGAGCTTCGGCGACGACGAGGAGTTCCAGGACGAGGACGCCGAGGACGAGTTCGTTCCCGCCAAGAAGGTTGGCAAGGTTGGCAAGAACCCGGAGGTGAAGACGCACTTCCTGCCGGATCGCGACCGGGAGGTGGCGGAGCGGGACGAGCGCGAGCGGCTCAAGGCGCAGTTCCTCGCGGAGCAGGACGCAATCAAGAAGGAGAAGCTGCAGATCACGTTCAGCTACTGGGACGGCGGGGGGCACAGGCGGAAAGTCGAGTGCCTGAAGGGGGACTCCATCGCGCAGTTCCTGGGCAAGGCGAGGGACATGCTGAGCAACGAGTTTCGCGAGCTGCGGCACTCGTCGACTGACGGGCTCATGTACATAAAGGAGGACCTCATCCTCCCGCATACCGCGACGTTCTACGACTTCATCGTGAACAAGTCGAGGGGCAAGAGCGGGCCGCTGTTTCACTTTGACGTTCACGACGACGTCAGGCTCAGGGGTGGGTCCAACGTGGAGAAGGAGGACTCGCACGCCGGCAAGGTGGTGCACAGGAGTTGGTTCGAGAAGAACAAGCACATATTCCCGGCGTCGCGGTGGGAACCGTACGACCCGCTGAAGGAACACGGGGGCTATAACGTCTACGCGGGCGAGAAGGACTGACCGAGAACGATTTGATTCACACAGCACTCGAGTGCGTGCAAGTCGCCGTCGGCTCGGGTGTGAAGGGCGCGGGTGGATGGGTTTCGGTCGATGCCTCGACGACGATGTAGCGATTGAACGGTAGAGACGGTAATGTAATGTTAACGGTAGCGCATGCATGCTCTGATACATCTTCGGCTCGATGAGCGCGTCGGGGATCTGAGGCTTTGCGAGGGGAAATATATTTTTTCAAAGAATGTGAATGAAGGGCGTGGCGAAGACGATCATGAAGTAGAGTGTGTTCTTGGAGTGTGTGGTGGTGTTAATTGTTTGAACACCATGTGATTGTCGCGTTCGAGACGCGTTTGTCTTTTAGACACCTCGTGCTTGAGGCATTTAATCCTTCTTGGACTTCTTGGGGAGGAGCACGGAGTGGATGTTGGGGAGGACACCACCGGAGGCGATGGTGACGGTGCCGAGGAGCTTGGAGAGCTCCTCATCGTTGCGGATCGCCAGCTGGATGTGGCGGGGCACGATGCGGGACTTCTTGTTGTCGCGGGACGCGTTGCCGGCGAGCTCGAGGACCTCGGCGGCGAGGTACTCGAGGACGGCAGCGAGGTACACGGGGGCACCGGCACCGACGCGGGTGGCGTACTTGCCGACCTTGAGGTAGCGCGCGATGCGGCCGACGGGGAACTGGAGGCCCGCCTTCGCGGAGCGAGAGACGGCCTTCTTGCCGGACTTGCCCTTACCACGACCAGACATGATGTATGAGTTGAGTGAGTGTTAACGTAAGCGCTTGCGCTTTGGTTGTGATGGCTGCAATCTGTGTCTGTCCTTTTTATACTCAGACTGGTGAATTATCGTGAAAATACTGTAATCTGATTGGACGGGGCAGTTCGGGAGGGACCGTGTTTTTCCAAAGCCGGCAGAAAATTTCTGAGATTGGCAGCTGTTTTCAAGGAAATCGACTCAATCTCTTCGGCGCTTCGCGAAATTCGAGCGGATTTGGAAAAATCACGGTCCCTGCCGAACTGCCCCGTCCAATCAGATTTCAGTGTTTTCACGCAAATTCACCAGTCTGAGTATAAAAAGGACAGACACCGATCGGAGGCGTCACAACCAGTCGACACAGACTAACACAACTACAACAATGGCCAAACCTACCTCCAAGAAGCCCGCCAAGAAGACCGTCAAGGGCGCCGGCGGCAAGAGGTCCAAGTCCAAGACCGAGACCTACAAGATCTACATCTACAAGGTCCTCAAGCAGGTGCACCCCGACACCGGCATCTCCTCCAAGGCCATGTCCATCATGAACTCCTTCATCAACGACATCTTCGAGAAG